>ENA-OUQW01002610-OUQW01002610.1-human-gut-metagenome-genome-assembly--contig:-NODE-2610-length-14626-cov-3.390776_pt1 | contig 14626 bp, 15 predicted proteins | sample MGYA00248464_ERZ548849 | MGnify/ENA primary metagenome ERZ548849 (study PRJEB26491, sample SAMN04978193) | human gut metagenome | host: Homo sapiens | study: EMG produced TPA metagenomics assembly of... | reverse complement strand
TTCTAACACCATTTCAGCTACTTTTACATGATGTTCTGGCATCTCATCAAATGTTGAATAAATAACTTGTCCTTTTATTGAACGTTTCATATCTGTTACTTCTTCTGGTCTTTCATCTATAAGAAGTACTATTAACTCAACTTCAGGATTATTTTCTGATATACTATTTGCTATTTTCTTTAATAATGTTGTTTTTCCTACTTTTGGTGGAGCAACAATCATTCCTCTTTGTCCTTTTCCTATTGGTGAAATTAAATCAATTATTCTCATTGCATATTCTGTTGTTTTTGTTTCAAGCTTTAATCTTTCATTTGGATAAATTGGTGTTAGTTCGTCAAATCTTTTTCTTCTTGCAGCCTTTTCTGGATGTTCTTCATTTACTTCACCAACAAATATTAATGAAGGAAATTTTTCTCCCTCTTTAGTCCTTGCAATTCCTTTTATTATATCTCCTGTATCTAGTCTAAATCTTCTTATTTGAATTGGTGATATATATACATCTTTTGGACTTGATAAGTAATTATCTCCTCTTAAAAAACCATATCCATCTGGCAATACTTCAAGTATTCCTTCTACTATCTCATCATCATCATTAGTTACTTTATAATCTATTATAGATTCTTCTGCTTCATCTAATTGTTCTTCGTCATTTTTATCATATCTTATTTCTTGAGCTTCTTCGTTTTCTTCTTGTGGCTTTGATGTTTCTGCAACCTGTTTTAATAATTCTATCAATTCTTCTTTCTTTAGTTTTGAAATATTTTTAATGTTTTGCTCTTTTGCAAAATTTCTCAACTCTAATAATGTCATGTTCTCTAATTCTGACATAAGTACCTCCTATTATTTAATTTTTATTTTTAATTTAATGGATTTTTTTATTGAAGTTAATAAAAATAAATCCTTAAAACTTGAATGTGCTTTAAGGATTTACTTGTTACTATCGATATAAACTCTTTCATTTGGTAAATACATTCCTAGTTTTTCACGTGCTAATTTTTCTATATATTCTAATGAATCTGTATTCTTTTTTTCTTGTTCTAAATTTTGTTTGTTTTGTTCTAGTTCACTTTGTGCCACTTCTATTTTTGAAGATAATTCCTTTATATCATCTCTGTAATGTGATATGTTTATTTGCTGTTTTATTAACATAACTATCCATACTATTAATGCTATTAAAAATGCATTCCTAAGTAATTTTTCTTTTTTCATATGTACTCTCCATTTTCTTGTTAAAAATTCTTATATATATATATTATTCTCCATTTTTTACAATTTTCCCCTTTTTTGTCGTAAGTTTTTTTGTAAATTTAATAAATATTTTAGAAATTATCGAATACATTGTCTTAAATGGTATTATCAAAATTCTAATTATATAGCTGAAAATTGTCGAAAATATTTTTACTATTATGTTGCTTAATGTAAATATGTATAATAATATTCCAACAATTATTCCTAGAAAAATAAATATTCTTATCTCTCCATTATTAAAAAACCAAATACTATATAAAATCAATATTCCAGTTAAAATCCAAAATAAAATATCTTGTATATATGTTATTGTATTTGAAGTTTTTATACTTCTTCTTAGAATTCTAAAAAAATCGAATAAAACTCCTATTACTACTCCTGTTAATGAAAAAACCAAAAATAAATATGCTTGATTTTGAGCCATAATTTTGCCTTTCTACTTGAAAATTTTGCTTAGTATTGTTCCTGCACTTTTCTCTTGTTTTGTTTGACTATATGCTAAACTTGAAATTTCTCCTTCTATTATTACTTCTGCTGTATCTAAACTTAATTTATTAATTCTGATATTTTCTCCTTTTACGGTTAATAAGCCTAGTTCTGTATCTACCATTACTACTTGATCGTCAAAACTTAATACATCATTTACTCCAGATACACTTAACTTCCCCCTATTTTCTAATACTAAATTTTGAACTATGTTGGAATTTACATTTATATTCATATTTTTTCTTTCATCTATCATATTCTTTCATCCTTTCGTATATATTATCTATACTAAATTATAATATGCAGAAAATAGCATAAATAGAACTGATTGAATCTAAAAAGAAGATGCTAATTAAAGCATCCTCTAATCATATTAAACAAAATTTTTAAAATCTTTTTATTTTATCCTTTCTTCAATACTTTTTAGCATCTCTTGATATTTATTTAGTTTAGCCTTTTCTTCGTTTATTTTTGCTTCTGGAGCCTTATTAACAAATCCTGGATTAGCTAACATTTTACTTGCTCTTTCAATTTCTGCTAGAACTTTTTTCTTTTCATCTTCAAGACGTTTTTTCTCTTCTTCTACATCTACTAATTCTTCGAACGGAATATAAACTTCCATTCCATTTGAAATAATCGAAATAGCATTTTGAGGTATATTGTCTTTATTATTTTGAATTGTAATTTCGTTTGCGAATCCTAGTTTTTCAATAAAAGCTTTAGATTGTTCAATCTCATTTTGATATTCCGCTGTAACAAAAATTAATTTTGTTTTTTTACTTGGATGTACATTCATATTTGCTCTAACATTTCTAATTTGTGTTATAACATCTTTTAAGTTTTCTATAAAGTCTTTGCTTGTATCATATTCTATTGAATCATTTGCTTTTGGCCAATCTGAAACCATCAAGTCCCTATTATCAGGATTTACAAGTTTTGCATAAATTTCAGATGTGATAAATGGCATAAATGGATGCAACAATTTCAAGCTGTTTCTAAGTACATAATTTAATACATAACATACTTGTGCTTTTTCTTGCTTATTTTCGCTGTATAGTCTTGATTTAGCCATTTCTATATACCAATCACAGAATTCATTCCAGATGAAATTATAAATATTTTCAAGTGCTACACCTAAATCATAATCATCAATATTTTGTGATACAGTTTTTATTAAATTGTTTAATTTATTTAGTATCCATCTATCTTCAACTCTTAAATCTGTTTCTTCTTTAATGTCATCTTCTAATGAATTAATTACGAATTTTGATGCATTCCATAATTTATTAGCAAAGTTTGATGCTTGATCTAATTTTTCTGGCATATATTTGATGTCATTTCCTGCAGAAGTTCCATATAATAATGAAAATCTTAATGCATCAGTACTATATTTGTCTACTATATCTAATGGATCAATTCCATTTCCTAATGATTTTGACATTTTTCTTCCTTGTGAGTCTCTTACAATTCCATGTACTACAACATCTTTAAATGGATTTTTGTCTGTTAATTCTAATCCTTGTGTCATCATTCTTGATACCCAAAATGTTATGATATCATATCCTGTTACCAATACATTTGTTGGATAAAATGTTTTGTAGTCTTCTGATTCTGTATTTGGCCAACCTAATGTTGAGAATGGCCATAATGCTGAACTAAACCATGTATCTAATGTATCTTCGTCTTGATGAACATTTTTTGATTTACATTTTTCACATTCTGTTACTTCATCTCTTGAAACAGTTATATGTCCACAATCATCACAATAATAAGCTGGAATTCTGTGTCCCCACCATAATTGTCTAGAAATACACCAATCTTGTATATTATTCATCCAATTAAAATACATTTTCTCGTATTTCTTTGGAATAAATTTTATATCTCCATTTTCGATTGCTTTGATTGCTGGTTTTGCTAAATCTTCCATTTTAACAAACCATTGATCTGAAATTTTTGGTTCTATTGTTGTTTTACATCTTTCACATTTTCCTACATTATGTGTTAAGTTTTCTACTTTTACTAAAGCTCCTAATTCTTCTAGTTTTTCTACGATTTTCTCTCTTGCTTCTAGTAAATCCATTCCTTTATATTCTGGCACTAAATCTCCCATTTTGAAATTTTCATCGAAAACTTCAATTATCTCTAGATTATGTCTTAAACCTGCTTGATAGTCATTCATATCATGTGCTGGTGTAATTTTAACAGCACCTGTACCAAATTCTGTCTCTACAAATCTATCAGCAATAATTGGAATTTCTTTATTCATAATTGGCAGAATACATGTTTTACCAACTAAATCTTTATATCTTTTATCATCTGGATGAACAGCAACAGCTGTATCGCCAAGCATAGTTTCTGGTCTTGTTGTTGCTACAGTTATATATCTATCTTCATCTTTTACTTTATATCTAATATGCCATAAATGTGTATTTTCTTCATGATATTCAACTTCTACATCTGAAATTGTAGTATTACAATTTGGACACCAGTTAACCATTCTTTTGCCTTTATAAATTAGACCTTTTTCGTACAATCTAACAAATTGCTCTTTAACTGCTTCTGAAAGACCTTCGTCCAATGTGAATCTACGTCTATCCCAGTCACAAGAACATCCTAGTTTCTTTTGTTGTTCTTGTATTGTTCCACCATATAAATGTGTCCAATCCCAAGTCTCTTTTAAGAATTCTTCTCTACCAATTTGATGTTTTGTTTTTCCTTCTTTTTTTAATTTTTGAACTACTTTCATTTCTGTTGAAATTGAAGCATGGTCAGAACCTGGAAGCCATAACGCATTATATCCTTGCATTCTTTTAAAACGAATTAATATATCTTGTATTGTTCCATCTAAAGCATGCCCCATATGTAGCTTTCCAGTTACATTTGGTGGAGGCATCATTATACAATAAGCTTCTTTGCTTTTATCCATATTGGGTTTAAAATAACCTTTTTCTTCTGTTTCTTTATAAATCTTTTCTTCGAAGTCTTTTGGATTATACTTATCGTTTAATTTGTGATTATAATTCATAAATATTCCTCCTTATTTATTTTATTACATAATTTATGTAAATTATTTGAACTTTTAGCTCCGTCCCTAAAGTTCAAAGTTCAAATAAAAAAAGAGTAAGCCTGCCTTTAAGGGCAAGATTACTCTTACGGTACCACCTTAATATTCTAATAATACTCATTATAGCTTTTAACGGAGCCAACCCGGATATACTTACTATTAGTTCACTATATCTACCAAAAAAGCTACCTTCATTATATCTTAATATAAAAGGCTTTCAGCTACTAACCTTTATTCTCTAAATACTCCAATATAATTACTCCTCTTTTTTATTGTATTTATTATTCATCTATAAAATTAAATTCATCTTTAAATTTTTCTTTGAACATTTCGAATACTGCATTTAAAGTATCTTCATCATCTATGCTAACATAAGTTTCCATATCTGGATCATCTTCTACATCTTCTACTTTTAAGATAACAACTTCGTCATTATCTTCTCCTTCTTCTGTTGGTAATAATATTATATATTCTTCTCCTTCATATTCCATTAAATCTAAAAATTCAAATTTTACTTCGTTTCCATTTTCGTCATTTAAAATTATTATATTGTCTAATTCTTCACCATTATTTGGTGTGTTGATATCTTCACTCATATTATTCTCCTTTCGATATCTTGATATTATTATTTTCAATTTTTCTTATCATATACTATTTTTGTAATTTTTGCAACTATTTTTTCTGTTCTTTTCCAAGATATATCTCTAAAATATATACAGCTGCTATAGTATCGACAATATTTTTTTTATTTTTCTTATTCACGTCCAAAAAGTTCATTGTTTTATGCGCTTGAACTGTTGTTAGCCTTTCATCTATGACTTCGATAGGCATTTTTCCAAATTTACATTTTAATTTATGGATAAATTTTTCCGTTTTCTCTGCTCGTACAGTCTTTTCTCCTTTTAAATTTAATGGCATTCCTATTACTATTTTTTCTACATTATATTCTGTTACTATTTCTTCAAGTTCTCGTAATAAAATCCTATCACTATTTTGACTATTTATAGTTTTTAGTCCTTGAGCTGTGATACCTAATGGATCTGTTATAGCTACTCCAGTTCTTACATCTCCATAATCAATTCCTAATATCCTCATATTATTTATCATCTAATCCTATATAATTTTTCACCATTTTTTCTAATAACTCGTCACGTTCTATAAGTCTTATTTTGTTTCTTGCATCATTATAACTTGTTATATAAGTTGGGTCTCCAGAAAGAATATATCCAACTATTTGATTTATTGGATTATAACCTTTTTCTACCAAGGCATCGTAAACCTCTTTCAAAATTTCCTTTACCTTAATATTTTGGTCTCTTTCTACCTTAAAACTCATTGTTTTATCAAAATTTGACATGTTACATTCCTCCTTTTAAATATAATTTATATCACTTTCAGATTTATCAGCATTATCAATATATTCTTCTAACTTTTTAGTTAATCCATCCATTGATGTTCCTTTATAATATGATGTTAACACAAAATTTAATCTTGGACTAACATATATTTCTTCTTTATTTTTTACATTTGCTATTGCCTTGTCATCTAAATCTGGGTGTATTTGCATTTCTTCTATTTGTGATTTAATATCTTCCAAGAAGTTAGCAACATCTTCAGATTGAACTCCAGAAAATACTATTACAAATTTTGGTCCCATATATCTTACAAATAGGTAGTCTTTAGATATATTGTTCTCGAAAAATCTGCTTACTTCTGTAATTACTTTATTTCCTAAATGTCTACTTATTTTTTCGTTTATTTCCTCTATATTAGTTATTCTAAACATACAAACTGTTGAGATTGTATATTTATCAACTTCTTTCTTTCCTAACCCATATAAGTATTCAGCAGAATTTAGTCCTGTAAATAAATCTGTTCTTACAGTATTTTCTACTGTATTTTGATATTGAACAGTTTTTAATATTGTAACAATATTATCTCTTATTACTTCTATTATTGCTGTATCTATATTATCAAAAGCATGAATTTCGCTACTTTCGATTAGCCAATATCCAATATAAACATTGTCTATATATAAAGGAAAGAACATTGCTGATTTAGCTCGTCCAAATTCCATTTTTTGATATGGCAATTTTTCTGATTCTTTTTCTACAGTTATATATTTAGGTGTCGCTGTTGCAATGCTATCTTTAAAAATCTCTTCATCGCCTAATTTTGTTAATGTTTGCCAGTGCTTTTCATCTACATTTGATGCTTTTAATTCGTACTCTGCTCCATTGAATACTACTATTGTCGAATATTTTAAAATATTATATTTATTTAATATAATTTCGTTAATTTTTTCTATTTTTTCTTCAACACTAGAATATTCGCCTATTGTATCCATAAAATTTTGTAATACATTTAAGCCATTTATTTTTTCACTAATATTACTAAATTTCGTTATCTTTTTATGAATAGAAATATTGTATGCCATTAATGCTATTATTATGCAAACTAATATAACTATAGTTATTAATATTGCTACTGTCAAAACTTTCTCACCTCTATATTATTCTAAAAATTTTTCTTCATTTGATTTAATGTATCATTCATTTCGTTTGAAAATCTAGTTCTTTCATAATTGTTATTACTTTTAGCACCTCTATTTGAAGCAGGTGTTGGTTCCATTAATGGATATACCATATTTTCTAATGTTCTTAATGCTTGCATAAATTCCTTTGAATATCCATTTAAAGAAATCTTGCAGTTAACTAATCCCTCTAAATATTTTGAATAAGTTGCAATTTCAAATGGAATTGTACAATATTTAGCTGTTTCCCTATTAAATAATTCTCTCATAAATGACATTGATGGGTCATTGTAAAATGATAATCCACCGATAATATTTTTTACAGTAAGAGTTTTAACAGGTAATTCCTTATTAATAACAATTCTTAAGTTCTCTGGTTGATATATATTTTTGCTTTGTAAATCTCTTAAAAAAGCAGTAAGTGGTTGGATAGTTATAATATCCATACTTTGTACTAAGTAAATTTCCTGTGATGCAGCAAAATATCCAAAATCTGTTTCAAAGTCACAATCAATTAATATTAATGAGTGATTTTTTACTAATGTTGATAATATTTCTTCGTATTGTTCCATAGGTACATCATCATCTGGTAGTGCTGTATATACAGTTAAATTTTTATCTACCTTTAATCCTGCTGCAACCCCATTAATTAAATTTGGAATACTCTTCTCTGCAATTTGTCTTAAATCTTCTTCGTTTTCTGTGTAGATATAATAAGCATTTCTATTTCTTGTTGCATCTAATATCGCTACATCTATTCCTTTTTTAGATAAACTAAGTGCAAGATTATTTACTAAGAATGATGTTCCATTCTTACTTGTTCCAACAAATGTTACAATTTTCTTTTCTCTAGTTAATAACGCATCTATTGCATCTGTTGGATATGTTCTTCTTGTGTTTGTTAATTTTGTTTGATTATAATCATTTGATCTCCCAGTAGGTGAATTTAAATCAAAAGGTATATATCCATTACTTTGAGTAGTACTTGAAAAATCCGAACTATTGTCTATTTGTGGATCATTGTCATCATCATCAAAACCTGGTATTGTGTTTGCTTGTGATTCATCATCATCATCAAAACCTGGTACAGTGTTTACTTGTGGTTCATCATCATCATCAAAACCGGGCATCGTATTTACCTGAGGTTCATCATCGTCATCGAAACCTGGCATCGTATTTACTTGTGGTTCATCATCATCATCAAAACCTGGCATCGTATTTACTTGTGGTTCATCATCGTCATCATCGAAACCTGGCATTGTAATTTCTTCTTGTTTCTTTTTAGGAGGTCTACCTCTTCTTTTTGGTTTGCTTTCTTCTGCCTTAACAACCTCTTCTTCTGTTTTTTTCTTAGGAGGTCTACCTCTTCTTTTTGTTTTAACTTCTTCTACTGGCTCTGGAACACTTGAAGTGTCTTCGTCATCTATACCATCTATTATTGGCTCGATTGGTTCTGGTATGTTCAAACCAGAAGAAGTTGCAGTTTTAGCTGACATTTTCTTTACTTTATTTGTATTTACAGCTGATGGAATAATAACTGGTCTCCCAAGATTTCTCTTACCATTTGAAGATTCTATAAATCCTATTTTTAACCCATTATCTTCTTCATCTCTATTTTTAACTGTTCCTGTTGAGCTTCTTTTTTCTCCCATTAATGACATAATTTGTTGATATTTAGGAGATTTTTCTTCTAATATAGCTTTTACATTTAAAGGAAGAAAACTCGCTATTACTTTTAATTGAACATCTGTATATTGTTGTGCTATAGAATCAAAACTATCTACACACTTTTGTTCATCTCTTCCTATTTTCTTATAATGTGCTAAAATACTTTGTATTTCTGATTCGCTTACATCATTTTCATTTTCTGATTGATAAGTAACTTCTTCTGCATCAATTTTATAATATATTTTTGCTTCTTTTTTAGTTCTAGGTACTTTTATTAATTTACAAATTTCATCTATATTTCTATCTGTTCCAATAAGAGCATTATATATACCAATACTAAATAATTTTACTAATATTTCGTCAGACTTTGTACGTCTATCTGAGCATATTAATATTATTGGAGTATCTGCTCTTGTAGAATTTGTAGCCTCATCACTAATATTATCTAATCTTTCAAAAATAAATTTATCGATTTGTTCATAATTATTATTTGTAAAAGGCTCTAAGTCTTCACTTATTATAATTCTATCATAAGTATTATCTTTCTGTAGTTCTTTTAAGATAGCATTAAAATAATATACATTTTTATATGATATTATTTCTTTATAATCACTTTGATATTTCTTTATAATGGATTTTGATATTTTTTCATTATTTACAGCAAATAATATTTTCATTCGTTAACCCCTCCAACCTTTTACAACTATAGCAAATATAAGTGGTAATAGTTGTGTTATTACTAGTACAGTTATACATCCTATCATAATTCCAAAGCCTCTATCTCTTTCATCAAGCTTACGGATACCTATTACTTGGTAAATTCCTCCTATTGCTATTCCTACAAAGCATACTGGTATGCTATATATTCTTACTGCATTTAATATATATGCTGCAATACCATAGGCATCAGAGCCATATTCTTCTTTGTAATCTTCTAATTTCTTTTCTGAATTTTCTTTTATTTGAACTAATTGCCCTGCTCCTTGTGCTTCTAATTGATTTACAGAATCTGCATATACCATTTGACCACTAAGTACAAAAAGTAAAATTATAAAGCAACAAGATAGTACTTTTTTTATTATTTTATTCATTAGGTTTTTACCCCTTTCTGCTTGATTTTATTATACTCTATTATCATACAATACAATCGTTAAAATATCAATAATTTATAATTATTTTTTTAATTATATTAGAAAAATCTTTGATTTTCTAATAATTATAGCTAATTATTACAACGTTATAAATAAAAACTTTTTATATTATTTGCTACAAAAAAAGATAGAGCTTAGCCCTATCTTATATTCTATTCATAAATACTATTAAAACAACTATTCCAATTATTATTCTGTATACTGCAAATATTTTAAAGTTACCTGTTTGTAAGTATTTTAATAAGAATTTAATTACCACTATTCCTACCAAGAAACTTACTAAAATTCCCACAAAAAATGGTACACTAAAAACAAAATCTTTTATCTTAAATATAGTTGCAGCTAATACTATTGGTGCAGATAACATAAAGGAATATCTTGCTGCTGATTCACGTTCTATTCCCATTGCTCTGGCTGTAGTCATTGTTACTCCAGATCTAGAAACACCTGGTATGAATGCTAATGATTGTGATAACCCAATCAAAAACGTTTGTTTAAAAGACATATCTTCATATTTTACTTTAGATTTTGCTTTTTTATCTATAATATATAGAATAATACCCATAAAAATTAACGCACAACCAATAATTTCTGGCTTTGTTAATATATCTGCACAATAATGGTCTAACAAATATCCTATGATTCCACCCGGAATTGTTGCAAATACGATATACCAAAACATTTTTCCTTCAAATGTTTTTTTCTTTTTAGCAACTTGTTCATAACCACCTTTTATTAATTTTATCCAATCTCTAAAGAAAAATATTCCAATTGCAAGCAATGTTCCAAAATGCAAAGCAACATCAAAATCTCCTATCTCTCCCCAATTGAATAGCCATGGTATTATGAATAAATGTGCAGAACTTGATATTGGAAGTAATTCTGTAAGTCCTTGAACTGCTCCTAATATTATTGCTCTAAAAACTGTTATTTCCATCATTTTATTTTTTTCTCCTTAGCTAATTGTTTTTTATATCTTTTAATATATTTTCTAATGTTTCTTTTATAAATTCAGCTGAAGTTATAGGTGCAACTCTTCCAGGTAAAGAAAGTGCCCAAATTAATTTTATTCCTATCTCTTTTACAGCTTTTCTATCTACTCCTCCTGGATTTGACGCGATATCTATTATAAGACAATCTCTTTTTAAAAGTTTTAATTTTTCTTTATTTAATATAATATGAGGAATTGTATTAATTATTATATCAAATTGGTTTAATTCATTATCTAATTCATCAAGCAATATTGGTTTATATCCATATGCTTTTATCCATGCGCAATTTACTGTTGTTCTTGTTTCGCAATATACCTCTGCACCAATTCCCTTTAACATATTTGATAAGATTTTACTTACTCTTCCAAATCCCATTACTAAAATCTTACTACCATGTAAAGTTTTAGTTGACTCTTCCATAGCAATTTGGATTGCGCCTTCTGCAGTAGATATTGTATTTAATACTGTTAATTCTTCTCTTTTTAATAAATCAATAACCTTTGTTTCACTAAACTTTTGATATAGTTCCTCTTCTATTCTTCCTGCAATAAAAGTTTTTCCCTTAACATACTTTGCTACTTCTGATATTTCTATTTTATTTTTGCTAAAAGGTGTATTTATATTTATCCCATCACTTGAAAGTGGAATTGAGCTTACAATTATGTCAGACTTTGATGTAACTTCTTCTATACTAGTACATTTTACTATTTCATTGCTAGTACGAGCTTGTTCTATCCCATATGTATATACCTCGTATCCATCTGCTTTTAGCATATCTGCAAGTTTTACAATCCTTAAGTCTCCTCCTATAATTGAAATATTTTTCATAATAAGCCTCCTATAAATTTTCTCTTTCATCTTTTTGTATATCTATGCTTTTTTCTTTGATAATATTCATATTTTTAAATTCATTTTTACTTATTTTACCAACCAATAAATATGTATCTTCAAGATGTTTTTTTACTAATAGCTCTGGTTTGGTCATAGCTACCTTTTTTCTAATTATTTTATTAATATTTTTTGGAATATACCTTTCTATAGATAAAAAAACTGTGTCTTTAGCCGCTTTCTCTGCAAATGAACTATCCAAATTTATTGCTCTATCCAAATAATTAATTGCTCTCTCTTTTTCTCCTTTTATAACATATATTCTAGCTAATTGATAACAACTTTCTGGTTCTGTATCTTCTACTTTTATTCCTTCTATAAAATATTTTTCTGCTTCGTCCAAATCGTCATATAGCATCGAAATTAATCCTAAATTATAATAACCTTTATAATTTAATGCATTTATTTTTGCAGCCTTTTCATAACAATTTTTTGCATTCTGAAAATCATTTAATCTTGTATAGGCGATTCCTAAATTATAATAAATTTCGAAGCTTTCTTTGTCGTTATACTTTAAAGCATTCATATATACATTTATAGCTTCTTTAAAATTTTCTTGCTCACATAATAATCCACCTAGTAATTTTGAAGCATTATAATAATCTGGTTTATTATGTATTAAATTAGTTAACATTTGGATAGCTTCATCTTTTTTTCCTAAGTTTACTAATAATTCAGATATTTTATAATAAGAATCATAATCTTTTTTGTTTATATCTATTGCTTTAACATATTCATCTATAGCTTTTCTCATTCCGCCTTCTTTTTCATAATTTTGCGCAAGTAATCTATGACCATTATAACTTTCTGGATATTTATTAATTAGATTCATTAATAATTGTTTTGCTTTTTTATTATTGTTAAATATACTACATAATCTTGCAAGAAAAATATATAGCATTTCAGAAAAATTAAGTCCATATTTTTCTATTAAAATTATAGCAAATGGTAATACTATCGCTAATAAATATGTTATTACCCTAATAAACGTCCCCAAAAATCTTCCAATCAAAATTTCTATTAATCCAATTGCTATTCCTATTGCTTCTAGAATTAATGGAGCAACATATGTTGTATCATTTTTTTTGATTATTTTAAAGAAGATTATTATAAAAAGAGAAAAGGATAATATATTAAAAATAATTCTTTCTAACATTTCTTTTTCCCCACAATCTAAAATTATCTTAAAAACTTTTCATTATAATTATTTATACATTTTTCTATAATTTTTTCAGCATCTTCTCTTCCAAGCATTTCTTTTACTTCTGTCTTTTTATCTTCTAATTGTTTATATACTTCAAAAAAATGCATAATTTCTGCTGAATATTGTTCTGGTAAATCTTTAATATCTTTACAATTCTTTAAGAATGGATCAGATTTCGGAATTGCAATAATTTTTTCATCTAAATCATCATTATCTGTCATTAGCATTACACCTATCGGATAACATTCCACTAATGTTAAGGGAACTATCTTTTCTTGGCATATTACCAAAACGTCTAATGGGTCTCCATCTCCAGCATATGTTCTAGGTATAAAACCATAATTTGCTGGGTAGTGTGTCGCTGTATATAAAACCCTATCTAATCTTAACAGACCAGTAGCTTTATCTAATTCATATTTATTTGTTCCACCTTTTTCTATTTCTACAACTGCTATAAAATCATCTTTTTTTATTCTATCAGCAGATATATCGTGCCATATATTCATATTATTACCTCCTACACTTTATTTATTTTAAGCTATATTTAGAAAAAAGTCTACAAATTTTTTACATTTTAATAATTTTATAATATTATTATTTTTTTTGCAAAAAATAATAATATGAATAAATTTTATAAAAATAGAACTTTATTTTTAATATTGTTAGTCTTTTTTATTTTAGTTATTCTATCAATTTTTATCTATTTTTATTTTCAAAAGCAAAAAGAACAAAAATTATATTCTTTTTCTGAAAAATTAGATGAAAAATATCAAACATTATCTCTATATTCTACTAATAATACCACCAAAAATTCTACTTCTAGTTCTTCTCATATAATTGGTAAAATTACAATAGAAAAAATAAATTTAAATTATTCTATTCTTTCAACATGTTCGGAAGAATTATTAAAACTCTCTCCTTGTCGTCTTTGTGGACCAGAACCAAATGGAATTGGAAATTTATGTATTGCAGGACATAATTACGATAATGGAAAGTTTTTTAGCAATATAAGTAAACTCTCTGTTGGGGATAAAATTAAGATATATGATTTAAATAACAGCTTTTTGGAATATAAAGTATATGATAAATTTGAGGTTGAAATTAATAATACTTCTGTACTATCTCAAGATACTAATGGTAAAAAAGAACTAACTTTAATAACATGCAATAATAAGAAGAAAAATAGATTTATTCTAAAAGCAAAAGAAATGGACTAGCTAAACTAGTCCATTTAATTGGCTATGCCAAATTATTATGTGGTTAATATAATCTTAGACCACAAATTAATTTTATATAAAATTAATTAAATTCCTTTATAGTTTCTTACTTTTTTATAAGCATAGATTGCAGCAACTGCACATACACCTACTACTATAAATACTACAGTATTAT
>ENA-OUQW01002606-OUQW01002606.1-human-gut-metagenome-genome-assembly--contig:-NODE-2606-length-14639-cov-3.407227_pt1 | contig 14639 bp, 12 predicted proteins | sample MGYA00248464_ERZ548849 | MGnify/ENA primary metagenome ERZ548849 (study PRJEB26491, sample SAMN04978193) | human gut metagenome | host: Homo sapiens | study: EMG produced TPA metagenomics assembly of... | reverse complement strand
ACACTTATAATAAGCTGATTTCCCATCTTTTAATATTATAATTTCTTGTCTTTCTTGACCTTTTATTTTTAATGATTTTCTTATTATTTTATCAGCATTTAAAAAATCTATATCTTTTTGTGATTTATGTTTTGGAACTATCAACATATTAGACCATCTTCCGACCAATTTCATACCAATCCCATTTTGATTTTGGATTATATGTTGAATATATTCCTCCATCTTCTGTTATCTCATCTTCTTTATAAAACCTAATTTCATATTTGTATATCTTTTCATCATTCCATTTTGCCATTGATGGTACTGTTTTTATAAATTTCAAATGTTGAATATTATTAAAATGTTCTCTTCTATACTTTCTTTTATCTTTCTTGTACATTTTATATATTTTCTTTAAATACCTTATTCTTTCTTTCCCTTCTTGTATTAATTCTTTTTTTGTTGTTCTTACATATTTTTCTACTTCCAGATTTTCATCAAATGCTCTTGCTTTTACATAGTTCGGACGAGTCACCTGACCTGCTTTTCCCGGAAGACTTAAGCATCCTTCATCTCCGGTCTGCTCTCCGTCAGACTCGATAATTTCCGGGTTGATCATAATAAACGGTCCCTGTCCGTCCCCGATATCAATGACTACCATACGCTTTAAAATTCCAACCTGCGGTGCCGCAAGACCTACACCGTTTGCCTCATACATGGTCTCCAGCATATCTTCCGCCAGAGTACGGATGCGATCCGTCACCTCCGGAATCGGTCTGCATACTTTTGTCAATACGGGATCTCCCTGAATTCGAATTGTTCTAAGTGCCATAATTACCTCCTAAAAACCACTTGTTGGGTTAAAATCAAACTGTACAGACACATTGGAAAATGTGCTGTTATTTTTTATTTTTCGTTCCACCAGATCCTTACATGCCACCAGCGTCGCATATTCCGGCGCCTTCATGTAAATGACCTTTCGGTAAACATCACTGATTTTTGCAATGGATGCATCTGCCGGTCCTACCAGCATAATATTTTTTCCTTTCTGTGATATCACGCGATGCAGAAATTCTGCCAGATCCCTGGCTGCAGCTGTCGTCACCTGCGGATCGGTTCCCGTACAATGAATCAGAAACAGCTGCCACACCGGCGGATAGGCAAGCATTCTCCGATAGGCAATCTCCTGCTTATAAAATGCATCGTAATCCTGTTCCTTTGCGGTCTGGATTGCAAAATGATCCGGATCATACGTCTGGATTACCGCCTGTCCCGGTTCCTTTCCCCGCCCGGCACGTCCCACCGCCTGGGTCAGCAGCTGAAACGTCCGCTCCGATGCATGAAAATCCGGAACATGCAGAGACATATCTGCGGCAAGTACTCCTACCAGCGTCACATTCGGAAAATCATGCCCTTTGACAATCATCTGTGTGCCGATCAGGATATCTGCCTCCTGATTGGCAAATGCATGCAGAATCTTCTCATAAGCATCCTTGGTCCGTGTGGTATCAAAATCCATACGCATCACACGTGCCTGTGGAAATCTCTGCCGCACCAGCATCTCAATCTTCTGCGTGCCCGCCTTGAATCCGCCTAAATATTTACTGCCGCAGGATGGACAGATCTTTGGCAATGGCTGCTCATATCCGCAATAATGACAGACCATCCGGCCTCCCGCATGCTGGCTCAGCGAAACATCACAATGAGGACATTGTATCACATATCCGCAGGCTCTGCATGAAATAAATCCGGAAATTCCTCTCCGATTTAAAAACAGCATGATCTGCTGACGTTTTTTTAACCGGTCTTCCATCAGTTCCTGCAATCTCTCCGAAAAGATGGAACGGTTTCCTGCCCGCAATTCACTGCGCAGATCTACGACCTCGCAATCCGGCAGCGGTTTCTTCTCCACACGCTCAGACAACGTCAGAAGCTGATATTTTCCCTGCATTGCCTGATAATAACTGTCCACTGAAGGAGTGGCAGAACCAAGAAGTACCGATGCATCATTCATGCGCGCCCTCTCGATTGCAACATCCCTGGCATGATACCGCGGTGCCGTCTCACTTTTATAAGACGTTTCATGTTCCTCATCTATAATAATAAGCCCTAAATGCGGAAATGGTGTGAACAACGCAGACCTGGGTCCGATCATAATATCAATATCCCCCGCCTTGGCACGTTCAAACTGATCAAAGCGCTCTCCCTGGGAAAGTTTGGAATTCATAATGGATACCCGGTCCCCAAACCGGTTATAAAACCGCATCACGGTCTGATAGGTGAGTGCAATCTCCGGGATCAGGACAATTGCCTGCCGTCCCTGTGCCACCGTATGCGCAATCAGTTCCATATAAACTTCTGTTTTTCCGCTTCCGGTTACTCCCCTGAGCAGATACGTTTTATGAATTCCAGCATCCAGATCCGAACATACTGTGTCCACAACACGCTGCTGATTTTCATTCAGTGTCAGATGATATCCCTTCTGATCCAGATGTGACACAGGATTGCGAAACTGTCTGCTGCTCTCCACCTTAAGAATCTGCTGCTGTGCCATACCCCGGATCACTGCTGCTGATATATTCAGTTTTCCGGTGACAAGCGAATAATCCAGTACGGATTCCTGTATCAGTTCCCGCAGCAGCCTTGCTTTCGCCGTATAGTGTTTCTGTTCAAAGAGTGCCAGTTTCTGTTGCGCCTCTGTCTTCGGAATCAGTAATACAATCTCCCGCTTCTGTACTTCTTTCGTCTGCCTGCGGATCGGGAGTACGGTCTTTAGTGCCTGATTCATGGTGGAACCGTAATTCTTCCGCATCCATCCGGCCAGTGCAATGAGCTGGGATTCCATTGCCACGCTTCCCTCATGTACCGAAATAATGGGGCGAATCCGTCTGGGATCAAATTCGGCATCCTCCGTCAGTTCAATGACATACCCTGTCAGTTTACGATTTCCAAATGGAATATCCACCTGTACACCAACCTGTATTTCCTCCTGCAGATTTTCCGGGATGCTGTATTGAAAAGTTTTATCCAGTTTTTCTACCGATATATCTACAATAATATTTGCATACTTCATACTTATTCTTTTCTCAAAACACAGTTGACCAGGCCCTCATAGGTATTTACAGCAGCCTCAATCACCGGAGAAACGCCAAGTTCTCCCAGTGCTGCACTGCATTTCGGCCCAATCGAATAAATATCCGTAACGGATGCCAGTGTTTCTCTCTCCTGTGGCTTTAAACTGCCAAGCATCCGCTCCGCCGAAGACGCACAGGTAAAAAAGATCGCATCGTATACATCCTTGTCCACTGGCACCTCCATCGGACAAGGTACATTTTCGTATACATTGAGCCGTCCGCAATCACAGAAAGAAAGCAGTGTATCCACAAGGTTATCCTTTGCATTTTTTGCGGTAGGATACCAGATTACTGCCCGCTTAAACGGATCTCCGCGAAATTCCTGATCCAGATATTCCTTTAATTCCTGTGCCAGATTCGTACTGTTGGAATGTTCCGGCATAAAGTCTGCACAAATTCCATACTCCCGCAGTTTTTCTGCCGTCTTTTGTCCAATCACTGCACATCTGGTATGGAAAAGTGCCCGTGCATCCAGCCCCGATGCAAATACATTTTTCATAAAATAATCCACACCATTGGCACTTGTAAACAATAATACGTCCACATGCGCCAGTTCCTGTGCGGTATACACTGCCGGCACACCGACAATCTCACCTGTCATACACTCACTGGTATATGCCCCCTTTGCCCGGAGCATGGCGGCCAGACGTGAAGGTTTTGGACCAATTTTTGCAACCAGATAATGTTTCCCCCACAGCGGCTTCTCTTCAAAAAAATGCAGCTGGCGGCGAAGTGCAACCACATCCCCAACAATGATCAGTGCCGGAGAAGTCAGTTTCGCCTCTTCCACACGATCTGCCAGATTCTCCAGCGTACCCTCACAAATCTCCTGCGCTTCTGTCGTAGCATGGGAAATCACAGCTGCCGGTGTCTGCCGGCTTCTTCCTGCCTGCATCAGTCCATCCACAATCTGTCTTACTCTCGAAAGTCCCATGAGAAAAATCAGAGTTTCTTTTGAATCTGACATCGTTGTAAAATCAGGTTCTGACAGATCCTCTCCGTTTTTTTGGTGTCCGGTGATCACCCGAAAGCTTGTGGCAACACCACGGTGTGTGACCGGAATTCCTGCATAAGCAGGTCCTGCAATGGCAGAAGTCACCCCCGGAACAACGGTATAGGAGATTCCATGTTCCCGCAGATAAAGGCCTTCTTCTCCTCCACGCCCGAAAACAAAGACATCTCCCCCTTTTAAACGAACAACGCAATGATATTCTTTTGCCTTCTCGACCAGCAGTTCATTGATCTGTTCCTGCGGAAGCGTATGATGCCGGTCCGCTTTTCCTACATAAATACGCTCACAGTCCATTCCTGCATACCCCAATAATTCCGGAGACGAAAGTCTGTCATAAATAATACAGTCCGCTTTTTTTATCAATTCCAGTCCCTTGACTGTGACAAGTCCCGGATCTCCCGGACCTGCACCGACCAGATATACCATAGATGCCATTCTTTTTTCCTTTCCCTGTCAGCACTGCTGCTTTTTAATAAATGCTGAAAATTCATTTTCCGGCGTTGATTTTGCAAATAAAAATCTATCTTATTATACCACTTCTGCGGTATTGCCCGCAACCGAACCCCTATCGGGTACACCCGGTTTCCCGCAATGCACGCTGTGCCGCTTCCTGCGGTGTCTCTCCGAAAACCTTACATTTCTTTATACTGCTTCCGTCCGCATTTCCGACCATTCCAAGCAATTGTATCCTTCCATCGGGCAGTTTACATGCATATGCCCCAATCGGCATATGGCAGTCTCCCCCTGTTCCCTTTAAAAACAGCCGCTCAGCACATGTAATCTCTTCCGTCACAATATCCGCAAGTGCATTCACCTGCCCGGACAATTCTTTGTCGTCTTCCCGCAATTCCAGTGCCAGAGTTCCCTGTGCCGCTGCCGGTATCACCTGTTCCGGCTCAAAATACTGCGTGATCAAAGAAGTTCTCCCCAGCCGGTGCAGTCCTGCCGCCGCAAGTACAATTCCGTCCAGTTGTTCTTCCTGCATCTTTTTTATTCTGGTATCAACATTTCCGCGTATTCCCGTAATGCGCAGATCCTTTCGAAGCTGCAGAAGCTGAAATGCCCTTCTTCGGCTTCCGGTACCGATCACAGCATGCTGCGGAAGTTCCTCCAGTGAAGCGGCTTCCCGCAAAATCAATACATCTCTCGGATCTTCCCGTTTCCATGCATGTGCAAACACGAGTCCTTCCGGCTGTCCGGCCGGCATATCTTTCATACTGTGTACCGCAAGGCTGATCGTTCCATCCAGCAGTTCCTGTTCAATTTCCCGCACAAAAAGTCCTTTATCCCCAATCTGGTCTAACGCTTTTTTCTGTTCCCGGTCGCCTTTTGTGGATATAATTTTCAGTTCGTAACTGTTTTGTGGATAATGTTTCTGCAGGCGGTTTTTTACATACTCTGCCTGCGCCAATGCCAGTTTTGATCCTCTCGTTCCAATGATCACATTCATTCTTTTTCTCCCTACTCCCGGATTTCGGTATCAAACTGAAATAAATCCTGCAATACCTTTTTATATTGTTCCTGCTGCTCTTTGGATTCCGTCTGTTTAAGCTCCAAGATCGGCTCCCGGATCAGACGCTTTAATGATGCCTTTAAAATCTTTTTTACAATTTTCTGATCCCTTGTACTCAAATCCAGTTTGCGGTTTAGATATGCATAACTGTCCTCTACAATTTCCGTACAGCGCTGCTGCAACGAAGCGATCGTCTCATCGACACCGGTCGTTGCCAGCCATTCCCTGGTTTCCCCAATGGCTTCCTCTATCATACGCTGACCTTTTTGCACCAGTTCTTCCCGCTGCTTCCGGTTCGTCTCTACAATTTCATTTAAACTGTCAAGATTAATCAGAAGTGCCTGGGGATTTCGTCCAATCGCCGTCTCCACATCCCGCGGAGATGCCAGGTCCAAAATTGCAGTCGGATGTAACAACTGTATGTCTTTTTCCCGGATAATATGATGCGGGGAGGCTGTAGCGGAAACTACCAGCTCACACTCCTTCATTGCTTCATACCGCTTTTCAAACGGAATGATGGTAAGTGTGGGAAACTCATGCAGGAGATTTCCGGCATGTGAAAATGTCCGGCTGCAGACTGTTACATGAGAGGCCCCGTATTCATACAGATAACGCAGAGCCAGCGTTGCCGTATGTCCGCTTCCCACAACCAGTGCTTTTTTCCCTGCAATTCCAAACGTTTCCTGCAGCTGGCGGATTCCCACATAGCTGACCGAAAGCGGCCGTTCACTGATTCTTAACTTTGTCTTTATCTTTTTTGCACAGGTGACCGCATCCTGTACCACACGGTTTAACTCTTTCCCGGTACTTCCAACCGTCCGTGATAATTCAAATGCATCCCTGACCTGTCCTAAAATCTGGTCCTCTCCCAGCACCATGGACTCCAGTCCCGCAGTCACCCGGAACAGATAGGAAATGGCATCCATTTCCTCCCGTTGTTTGAGATATTCCGAAAAATCTACTCCCGGAAACATCTCTTCATACAAGGTGCGAATCACGCCAAGCGGCTGTGCAATCTCTTCCGGTGCAAAAAAATAGACTTCGCTGCGATTGCAGGTCGAAAGCACAAAACATTGTTCAATTCCTGCTTTCCCGGCTTTCTGCAGAAAATCAATTTTCTGATTATCGGTAAAGGACACCCTGTCACGGATGTCCTGATCTGCATGTTTATAATCAATTCCTATATATCCAAATTTCATTCTGCAAAGTACTCCTGCATCACATGGATGGTCTTTTGTATATCTGCATCGGTATGCGCATCGGACACAAACATGGATTCAAACTGTGACGGTGCCACATAAATTCCATGATCAAGCATAAACCCAAAATAATCGGCATATGCTTTGGTATCCGCGGTTGTCGCAGAATCGTAATCTGTCACATCTTCGCCGGTGAAGAAAATACTCATCAGAGAGCCGATCTGATTGACATGCACACGGTTTCCTGCGGCATGGCGCACCGCATCCGCCAGCATCGCTGTATTTTCCTGCAGCCGCATATAAATATCCGTATCTGCCTCCAGAATACGAAGTGTGGCAAGCCCTGCAGCCGTAGCAATCGGATTGCCGGAAAGTGTTCCTGCCTGATAAACCGGACCGTCCGGGGAAACCATACGCATGATATCCTCTCTTCCACCATACGCGCCGACCGGCATACCTCCACCGATAATCTTTCCAAACGTGGACAAATCCGGCGTAATATGAAAATACTCCTGTGCTCCGCCCAGTGCCAGACGAAAGCCGGTGATGACCTCGTCAAAGATGAAAAGTGCCCCGTAATGTTTTGTGATCTCACGCAAAAACTCCAGGAATCCGTCTGCCGGCGGAACAACACCCATATTTGCAGCCACCGGTTCCACGATGATTGCTGCGATCTCATCCGGATAAGCCTCAAACAGTGCCTTGACGCTGTCCGGGGAATTGTATTCTGCAACCAGTGTATGTCTGGTAAAATCTGCCGGAACACCCGCACTGTCCGGAACAGATGTTGTCAATGCCGCAGATCCTGCTTTTACCAGAAGTCCGTCCGAATGACCGTGATAACATCCACGGAATTTGATGATCTTGTCACGCTTCGTATATCCCCGCGCAACACGGATGGCACTCATCGTTGCCTCTGTTCCGGAGCTTACCAGACGGCTGACTTCCATGGATGGCACCAGCTGTGCCAGAAGTTCTGCCATCTCCACTTCCCGCTCTGTCGGGGCGCCAAACGTAAGACCTTCCTCACATGCAGCCTTTACCTTTTCGATGACACGTGGATCGGCATGCCCCAGAATCCCGGGTCCCCAGGAACATACATAGTCGATCATTTCATTTCCATCCACATCGGTAATATGGGAACCTTTTGCACTCTGAATAAAACGCGGCGTACGCCCTACAGCCTGGTACGCACGTACCGGGCTGTTCACGCCTCCCGGAAGCCGGAGTTTTGCTCTCATATAAAGTAATTCTGATGTCTGGTCTGTCATGTTATACTTCTCCCTTCTGTATCCATTCTGCCACGTCGAGTGCATGATAGGTAATGATCATGTCTGCTCCTGCACGTTTCATCCCGATCAGATTTTCCATCACGATCTTTTTCTCATCGATCCATCCGTTTGCCGCCGCTGCTTTTACCATGGAATATTCCCCGCTCACGTTATAGGCAACGATCGGAATATTATAATTTCTGCGGATCTCCGTAATGATATCCATATATGCCATTGCCGGTTTGGCGATAATCAGATCTGCTCCCTCTGCAATATCCTCTTCCACTTCCCGCATGGCTTCACGCCCGTTTGCAGGGTCCATCTGATAAGTTTTCCGATCCCCGAACCCTGGTGCCGAATGTGCCGCATCACGAAACGGTCCGTAATATCCGGATGCAAATTTTGCGGAATATGCCATAATCGGTGTATAGGTAAATCCGGCCGCATCAAGTGCCTGACGGATCGCCCCTACACGCTTGTCCATCATATCGCTCGGCGCAATGACATCTGCCCCCGCACGCGCATAGCTGACCGCCGTCTGTGCCAGAAGCGGCAGTGTCTCATCATTTAAAATAATTCCATCTCTGATCAGGCCACAATGTCCATGCGAAGTATACTCACAGAGACATACATCTGCTATCACAAGCAGATCCGGGTAATCCTTTTTGATCCGGCGGATCGCGGTCTGTACAATGCCGTGCTCATCATAAGCCCCGCTCCCCACTTCATCCTTATGTTCCGGAATTCCAAAAATCAGAATTGCCGGAATCTGCAATGCTTTCACACGGTCTAACTCTTCGTTCATGCGGTCAACGGAATACTGGCAGATGCCCGGCATGGATTCCACCGGCTGTACGATATTTTCCCCTTCCATAACAAAAAGCGGGTAGATCAGTTCCTCTGTCCTCACGTGATTTTCCCTGACCATACTTCGCATAACAGCAGTCTGTCTTAATCTTCTTGTTCGATCCATTCCCTTGTTCCTCTTTTCTTTTACTCTTTCATACGCTTTTCCTGTATAAGAATCTGTTCCAGTTCTTCCGGTAACAGTGAAGTTTTTTTCTCTGCAAGCAGCCTGGCAAGAATGGTCTGATATACCTGTCTGCGCAGTTTTTCTGTTTCTATCCGCGTTTTTACCACCGGACGGATACTTCCCATATAATCGTTAATCTGTCCCAGTTCTTCCGTCAGAATTTCTTTCAGAGATTCTTTTAAATACTGTGTGAGCACCGGACTGTTTCCCGCACTGGAAAAAGCCCCCACCAGATCCCGGTGTTTCAGATAGGACGGAAAAATAAAACTGCAGTCCTCCTGCTGATCCACGGCATTGACCGGAATATGCTTTTTTTGTGCCATCCGGGCAATCCTGTGATTTTCAGTGACATCATCAGTAGCTGCCACAACCAGAACACATTCCTTCAGATCCTCCGGTTCAAAGGTACGTTCCTTTACACATACATTTCCTGTAAGCTGCAGAATCTGCGGGTCAATCTGTGGTGCCACCACCGTAATCTGCGCCCCGAAATCCAGAAGCACCCGGACTTTGCGCAATGCCACAGTTCCTCCGCCTGCCACCAGACATTTCTTTTTTTCGATATCTATAAACATTGGAAAATAAGCCATAATACCCTTATCTTATAATTGTTTTGTATTTTTTTCAAGTATATCTGCTGGATAATCGCATATCCTACATGCATAGTATTTTTTGCGGGAGGTCTTTTCATGAACTGGAAAACATTTTTTATCTGTGGTCTGACCGGATGGTGCATGGAAATCCTGTTCACCTCGCTGGGCGGACTGCTGCGGGGAGATCTGCTTTTAAACGGACACACATCCATCTGGATGTTTCCGATCTACGGACTTGCAGCAGTCATCGGACCTCTTTCCGTGCGCCTGCGCCACTGGCCTGTGCTTCTGCGCGGCTGTTTTTACGGTGCCGGCATCATGCTCGTTGAATTTATCAGTGGCAGTTTTCTTAGGCTTTTCTCTCTATGTCCCTGGGATTACAGCAAAACCCCCTACAATATTTCCGGTCTTGTCCGCCTCGATTATTTTCCTGTATGGTTCACCGCCGGGCTGATCTTTGAATATATTCTTTCCCAAAAAAAGAAGCACATCCTCTCGTGATGTGCCCCTTTTTCTTACATTACTTTTATCTGACGCCGGTTCGGATTGGTATATTTTTCCTCGCAATACTTGCAGCGGTACACTTCTTTTTCCTCATCTGCCAGAATAAAGATCTGATCTAGTTCCTGCTCGATCGATGTCACGCAACGCGGATTTTTGCACTTGATGACATTTTTGACCTGCTTCGGAAGCTTCAGTTCCTTTTTCTCTACGATCCGGTCACCCTTAATCACGTTTACCGTAATATTATGATCGATAAAACCGAGAATATCCAGATCCAGCGCTTCAATCGGACATTCCACTTTGATAATATCTTTCTTGCCCATTTTATTACTTTTTGCATTCTTGATAATGGCAACGGAACAATCCAGCTTGTCCAGCTTCAGATCATGATAAATCTGAAGACTCATTCCCGCCTGGATATGATCCAGTACAAAGCCCTCGTGAATTCCACTAATATTCAGCATCTTTACTCCACCTCGATTCCCAGTAATGTCAGGATCAGTGCCATACGGACGTATACACCATTCTGTACCTGTGTAAAATAAGCCGCACGCGGATCATCATCCACTTCAACGGAAATTTCATTGACACGAGGCAGTGGATGCAGCACGATCATGTCATCCTTCGCAAGTTCCATCTTTTCTTTGGTCAGAATGTAGAAATCTTTCAGACGGATATAATCTTCTTCGTTGAAGAAACGTTCTCTCTGTACTCTTGTCATATAAAGAATATCAAGTTTTGGCATTGCTTCTTCCAGACGTACAACTTCTTCGTAAGGAATGTTCATCTTGTCAAGTACATCATGACGGATGTATTCCGGAAGTCTTAATTCTTCTGGAGAGATCAGTACAAAACGGATGCCTGTGTATCTCACGAGTGCTGTGATCAGTGAGTGAACAGTACGACCGAATTTTAAGTCTCCGCACAGACCGATTGTCATGTTGTCAAGTCTTCCTTTTACGTTAAGGATTGTGAGAAGGTCTGTCAGTGTCTGTGTCGGGTGCTGGTGTCCACCGTCTCCTGCGTTGATCACCGGAATTTTAGAATGCTGGCAGGCAACCATCGGAGCACCTTCTTTTGGGTGTCTCATTGCACAGATATCTGCGTAGCAGGAGATTGTACGGATTGTATCAGATACACTTTCTCCTTTTGAAGCAGAACTGGAGCTTGCGGAAGAGAATCCCATAACGCTTCCTCCAAGGTTCAGCATTGCGGCTTCATGGCTTAAACGTGTACGAGTACTTGGCTCATAGAATAAAGTCGCAAGTTTCTTTCCGTCGCAGGCATGTGCGTATTTGTCAGGATGTGCCTCAATATCCTGCGCAAGTTTCAACAGTTCGTCCAGTTCTTCCACTGAGAAGTCCAGTGGGCTCATTAAATGTCTCATAAGTAACCTCCTTGTGTGATTGAATCACATTATTTATATTCTAGTAGATCAGTAACGGCTTTTCTCTTAGGTGCTTGTGGATCATCATCCGGCCAGCCGACTGCAATCAGAGCTGCCAGTTCCCTCTCTGGCGGAATCTCTAAAAGTTCTGTAATTTTTTCTTCATCAAAGATGCCCATGATCACAGTACCAAGTCCCTGTTCTTTTGCAGCAAGACAGAAAGACTGGCAGGCAACACCAACGTCAAACATCTGCCATCTGTCCCCCTTTTTTGTGCTGTAGGATCCGTCACGTTCAAAACCGGATCTGCTTTTGATAAAAGTAACAGCAACCAGCATAGGAATTTGACGGATAATATTAGAATTGTAAACAGGGGTATAATCATCAGCGATCTTTTTGAGAATAGAGGGGTCTTCAATTGCAATATAACGAGTGATCTGTGTGTTTTTCCAAGACGGAGAATAGGAAGCAATAGAAATAATAGAATCAATAATAGAATGATCAATATGATCAGGTTTATATTTTCTTATGCTTCTGCGCATCTTGATACAATCAGAAACGTTCATTTGTATACCTCCCAATGTTTTATTCGAGACGCTTGAATCAGATAAAAACCGATTGTTCTCGTATTCCATACCATGATATACTAAAACGAGAAGATTTTCAACAGGAAAATAAACTTTTTTCAAAGGATAGATTTTGTGGAAAAAATGTATTATACTTGGTACTGTTCATGCAGTGTTTTTACTATAATTAATTGTGTTACAAATCAGTATAAAAGAGATGCGGTATGGATGGAGTTTTTTAGTAAGGAGAAGTTAGGATGGCAACACTTGAAGAACTGAGAGTAGAGCTCGACAAGATAGATAACCAGATGGTGGAACTTTATCAGAAGAGAATGAATGTCTGCCGTGAAGTTGGAGATTATAAGGTGAAAGCCGGACGTAAAGTGTATGACCGGCAGCGGGAGCAGGAGAAACTTGCAGATGTGGCATCAAAGGTTGACAATGATTTTGATAAGAACGGAGTTCGTGAATTATATACGCAGCTGATGTCTATGAGCAGAAAACTGCAGTATCAGAAGCTGGTAGAAGCAGGCGCACTTGGAAGGCTTCCTTTTATTCAGATTGATTCTCTTGAGAAGGATACAGCCAGAGTTGTGTTCCAGGGAACAGAAGGTGCTTACGGAGAAGCGGCAATGCATCAGTTCTTTGGAGAAGATGTGAATTGCTTTCATGTAAGAACATTCCGTGATGCGATGACTGCGATTGAAGAAGGGGCTGCGGATTATGCGGTTCTTCCGATTGAAAATTCATCTGCAGGTCCGGTGAACGAGATGTATGATCTTCTGGATGAATTTGAGAATTATATTGTTGCTGAGACGATCCTTCCTGTAGTGCATACCTTGTCAGGACTTCCGGGAACAACACTTACAGATATCAAACGTGTTTATTCGAAAGCAGAAGCCCTTATGCAAACGACAGGGTTTTTGAATGACCATGCAGAATGGCAACAGATCAGTGTAGTGAATACGGCAATCGCTGCGCAGAAGGTAGTAAAAGATGGAGATAAGGCACAGGCAGCTGTATGTAGTGCCTATGCGGCGAAGATTCATGGGTTGGAAGTTCTCGCAGATAATATAAATGACGAGCCGGATAACTGTACACGCTTTATCGTGGTGACAAATCAGAAAGTTTATCTGAAGCATGCGTCAAAGATCAGTATTGAATTCGAACTTCCGCATCAGAGTGGGGTTCAGAGTGGTTCTCTTTATGATCTTCTGTCACATTTTGTATACAATAATATAAATATGACAAAGATTGAATCAAGACCTGTGAAAGGAAAACAGTGGGAATATCGTTTCTTTGTAGATTTTGATGGAAGTCTGGAGGACGCAGCAGTGAAGAATGCATTGCGTGGACTGAGAGAAGAAGCAACGAATTTGAGAATTCTTGGAAATTACTAGATATTAGAATAGATAGAAAAGCAGAATACAGAGCAGGTGGAGCGAAAGCTCCAGAGGGATTTACTGGAAAAGAGGTTATTTAGAATGCGTACAAACGAACTGATGCTGTATAAAAATATGGAATATGGAGAGATTCTAAAGGATATCACATTCCTGATTGATAATTATGAGAGTGAATTTTATAACAAAGAAGATTTAAGAGGACTCCTTTTTGATTGTATCAATGAACTTTTGGAATTATCAGTAAGCCATGGTTTTGAAGGGAATCTGTGGCATACTTATCTGACATTTCTTCTTGCAAGTGATGAGAATGCATACAGCACTTCCTGTGAGATCGTAGGAGAGATTGAAGGTAGTCTGAATGAGATTGCACTTCATGATTTTGCTATTTTTAAGGAAATGTTTGACTATGATTTCGAGGAACTGGAAAAGAGTCTGGACGCTGACTGCCTGAAGATCATCATGGATTATAAGAGCGGTAACAGTGGCGGTAAAGTGTTCAACCGTCGTGTCAGGGACAGAATCTGTGATCTCAGCCGTGCCCTTGCCGCGACGCAGAACGTAGATCATTTCAAGCGTACACTGACGCAGTTTTATAAGGAATTTGGAGTTGGTAAACTTGGACTTCACAAGGCATTTCGTGTGGAGCATCCGGAGAATTCTGATGTGGAGATCATACCGATCACAAACATTGCCCATGTACATCTTGATGATCTTGTAGGTTATGAAGATGCAAAGAAAAAGCTGGTTGATAACACGAAAGCATTTGTAGAAGGAAAGAAAGCAAATAACTGTCTGATGTTCGGAGATGCCGGAACAGGAAAATCTTCCTCGATCAAGGCTATTTTAAATCAGTATTATGACCAGGGACTTCGTATGATCGAGGTGTATAAACATCAGTTCCAGGATCTGAATGATGTAATCGCTCAGATTAAGAATAGAAATTATAAATTCATTATTTATATGGATGATCTTTCTTTTGAAGAATTTGAAATTGAATACAAATATTTGAAGGCGGTAATCGAAGGTGGTCTGGAGAAGAAACCGA
>ENA-OUQW01002600-OUQW01002600.1-human-gut-metagenome-genome-assembly--contig:-NODE-2600-length-14665-cov-6.629500_pt1 | contig 14665 bp, 10 predicted proteins | sample MGYA00248464_ERZ548849 | MGnify/ENA primary metagenome ERZ548849 (study PRJEB26491, sample SAMN04978193) | human gut metagenome | host: Homo sapiens | study: EMG produced TPA metagenomics assembly of... | reverse complement strand
CCGGGGTTTTCGTTTTTGCCAATGTTTGAATTTCATCACATTTCTTAGCTACTATTATCTCATGCTTTCCACTCTGTTTTGTCAACCAGAGTATATTACAATTCCGGAACCACTGTAGTCCATAGATGATTTCCTATTTTCTGGAAATCCCCCTCCAGAGACATTACAGTTACTACTGCATCCTTGTCAGGAAACGCCAGACAGAACTGACCATAATTTCCATCGGATCGATAGGAACCGGCTTCCGGATTCATGACAAACTGATATCCATATCCAAAACCGGAATAAAGATTTCCCGGACTTCCTGCCGCTGAATTGTCTACAAGATTGGAAGTCGCAACTTTCATATACTCTTCCGGCACCAACTGTTTTCCATTGTATTTTCCTTTATGAAGGATCAGCTGTCCATATCTGGTGAACTCGTCAATATTTACATAAAGACCATTCGCAGCATGTACATGACCTTTCGGACACAAAGTCCAGTCCGGATTTCCAATTCCCAATGGTTCAAAAAATCGATTTCTCAGATATTCCAGAAGGTTGACACCCGCACGTTTTTCAATGGCACAACTGATCATATATGTGTTGAAATTACTGTACAGCCACTGGGTTCCTGGTTTATTTACAACCTTCGCGTTCTCAAAGAAATATCTGATCCAGTCCGGTGTTGTATAACGTTCCGGCCAGTCACAGAAAAACAGTGAGCTTTCCAGACCGGTGGTCATTGTCAGCATATTTTCCAGGGTCACATCACCAAGATATCCTTCTGTTTTTTCTGGAACATACTCCGGAAAAATATCAACGATCTTCTCATCCAGCTGAATCAATCCCTCATCCAGTGCAATTCCCACTGCACAGGATACCACGCCTTTGCATGCAGACCAGGTATTCAGGCGGGTTTTCACCGGCATTCTTTTATATTCTGCCGTTAACTGTCCTTCACGCCATATCTGCGCATACATAACATTGAGATTTTCTTTTAAAGTTTTGATAGCAAATTCATTAATCAGGTTCTGGTCTTTATTCATAAACATTAATCCTCCCACACACTTGTTTCCATCTTTACATCAGGACTTACACTTCTAAACCATCCGTAAGCCATGCATACTACAATGGCTATCAGACTGATGATTACTACCGGAAGTTTCAGGCTTCTGCAAGAATTGATAAAAATGCAGATATATGCAAACAGGCTCAAACAGCAGAGGAAATAATATTTTCCGTTAGAAATATGCATTGGTGATTTTTCCCATGCTTCTGCATGTTTTTTCGGAAGCTGGAAATAAGCATAAATCTGCAGAAATGCCAGTGCTGATGCCAGAAGCATAATATTATTTACAACATCACTGATAGAAAAGTCCAGTAACACAGGTAATATTCCCATAAGATAAGTAAATGTCATCAGTTTCCAGTAAGCCCCTCTTCTGTTCTGAGCTGCCCATGATTTCGGAAGCCATCCATCTTTACAGGACTGTGCAACCGGAATACAGTTATTGGAAATTGTTGAATTAATGGATGAAGACAGTGCAAGTACCGGACCACCAATCATAAATACTGTGAAAAGTGCCGGATTTAAAATATTTTTTGCAACCAGGGTAAGCGGCTGTCCGGCTACCTGATCCAGAGGAAGCACACCACTTGCTACAATTGCAACACCGCCATATACAACCATCAGTGTCGGAATACAGTACAGAAGTGCCTTTGGAATATCTTTATGTGCTTCTTTTGCCTGTTTACCATAATTCATAATGCAGGAATATCCGTTTGTTGAATATACATACAGCATGATTGCGGAAAAGAATCCGGATGGACCATTGGAGAAAAAGTCTGGTGCTGTAAACTCAAACACCGGATTTTTCAGCTGGAGGCATCCCAGAACAATAAACAGACCAAGTGCAACAAACAGCAGGATAACCAGAATTTTCTGTACCTTCGCCATTACATCCACACCACACAGATTGATGGCAAAGAACACACTCAGGGCTGCAATTCCAAACCATTTCGCATTGATCTGCGGCCACAGGGAATTTGCATACATACCAATTGCCACACCATAAGTCGCCAGATTGATCGTCTGTGGCAAAAATCCTACTGCATACATACCGGCAACTCGTTTGCCGGCCATATCTCCTACCAGAGAATAAAATCCTCCTCCAAGTTTCAGTGTAGATGTGATCCATGGAATTGGTGCAATCATCATAAATCCCCAGATACATGCAGCTACATATGCCAGCCATGCTGACTGACCAGTCAAAAGAATTGCCGGTCCGATCAGTGTCAGAACACCCGATCCAATCGCCTGTCCTACACCGATTGTATAAAGATCACTTCGTTTCAGGTAACCTGTTTTTTCTTTTATTTCCTTTACTGTTGACGACATAAAAGCCCCCCTTTTTTATTGGCTCTAATATTAATAGTGCAATTAATTCTTTTTCTGACGTCATATGAATTATTTAATGCTATATTAACATCTAGGTTTCAAGATTTCTATTGACAATATTATTAAAAATACACACTTTAATTTGTGCATTATTTACATCTTTTTTATATCAAGAAGAATTTTTTACTCCATTATATTGTAATCAAACTTTACACCTGTTATAATTTATTATACTAATCGTACAATACAGGAGGTTTTCATGAAAATAGAACAGTTGATCCGTGAAAAAATATCTTCTCTTTCTGCCGGTCAGAAGAAAGTTGCCGAATATATATTACAACACCTTGATTCTTTCAGTTATTCCACCCTTGCGAAACTCAGCAAGGAAATTTCCGTAAGCGAAACCACTATCATACGCCTCGCTTATTCTCTGGGATTTGAAAGTTTTTCCGAGATGCAGAGAACTGTACAGAATGACATTCTTTCCATTCCCACAGCTACAGCAGATGACACACTGGACAATGGGAATTTCTATCAGAACATCATTGCAAAAGAACTCCATTCCATGGAAAACTGGGCTTCACACCTGAGTCAGGATGATATGGATCAGATCGTTACCTATCTGACCAATGCGAAGAAACGTCTGATTGTAGGCGCCCGTTCCTCTTACAGTGCAGCACTCTGGATGGGAACCTTGCTGAATCAGCTTCTTGGAAATACCAAGGTGGTTCATGAATTTTATGATCCCCATTTTGAATATCTCACGGAAGCTTCTGAAGATACTGTTGTTCTTCTGCTCTCTTTTGCCCGCTATACCAAATGGTCACTGAAATACGCACAGGTTGCCAAAAACCATGGTGCAAAGATCCTTGCCATCACAGACAGTATTTCATCACCGGCATGGTCTCTGGCAGATCATGCGGTCATTACAGAGATCAATCTCAATGAAATGGGATTTAACTCCTTTTCCTGTCTCTATTGTCTTTTTGACAGCATTGTTGCAAAAATCCGAAAAAGCAAGTGCAAGTCCATCAGTACACGCCTTCATGACCTGGAAGAACTTTACTCAGACTTTGATCTTTTTTACGAATAATAATTACAGGGAGGGATTATCATGCAGGAAATTTTAGATATTTTTCTTGAAAAATCTAAACATCATCATTCCAATATTATCTATGCCCAGATATATAAAAACGATGTTTTAAAAGAAGAATTCAGGCTTTTTCCGGTAAAAACCCGATTAAATATATGGTCTATCAGCAAGCCTTTTGTTGCCATGGCTGCTGGTATCGCAGAACGCGAAGGACTGATCACTCTTGATGAATATATTTATCCCTGGTTTGAAAAATATTTCCCATCTGATCCTTCCGAAAATCTTTACAAAATAAAGATCCGTGATCTGCTTACGATGTCATCCGGTCAGAAAGATCCTCTCTTTTTCTGCGACGGTCCGGAACGATACAGAGAAAAAGACTGGGTAAGATATTTTTTCCAGAATGATTCTTTTCCCTATACACCAGGTACCCATTTCGTGTACAGCAATTTCTGTTCCTATATTTTGTCTGTTCTTCTGGAAGAAAAATCCGGAACCGGTTTGTTGAATTATCTGCGATATCGTCTGTTTGAACCAATTGGCATCCCGAATCCGGACTGGACCCTCTGCCCTCAGGGACATTGCATGGCAGCTAATGGACTGTATCTGACGATTGATGAACTGGCCCGTTTTGGGCATCTGCTTCTGCATGAAGGTGCTCTGAACGGAAAACAGATCGTCCCAAAAAAATTCGTGATTGATGCCTGTCAGAAACATATCGATTCTTACAATCCACTGACGGAGCATCCGGATTACCAGAGCTATGGTTATGGATATTTCATATATATGGGACCTATGGAAGATACACTAATCCTGTCCGGCAATTACGGCCAATACTGCGTCGTTGATAAAAAACACCATATGGTATCCTGCGTTATGTCTTTAGATGGAAATGACCACAAAAAAATCCGTGATGATCTGGTAGATTCCCTTGCAGAATATTACGGTGTGAAAATTTCACATATATAAAAAAATGCCGCTCCCGCGGCCACATCATATGATATTCGCAATCCGCTAGCGCTACTTGCTCATAAAAAAATGCCGCTCCCGCGGCATTTTTTTATATCACCAGCCAATCCTCAACCATAGCTGTATTATGCAGCAACACGGCTTCATTTCCTTTCGTCACAAAGATCCTCTGTACGAAAACATCCACAACTTCACCTTCCCGGACGGGTTCTTCATCAAGGCTTCTTCTGGCGCTGAGTGTGGTATTTCCTACACGGACTTTCAGTTCCAGGCTGCTGCCGCGGAATGCGACTCGTTCTACGATGCCCTCTGTTGCGGAGCTTTTATATTTCTGTTCCTCGTTCTTCTTAGTCACTTTTACAAACTCCGGACGGACAATGGCTTTTTCGCCTCCCGGAACTTCCTCGAAGTGATTGAACACCTGGTAATCATCGATCACAGAAGTCTGCCCGAAAAATCCCGCCGTAAACGCAGTATCCGGATTCTGATAAACATCCAGTGGTGTACCCTTCTGCTCAATCCGTCCACGGTTGGTGATGATGATTTCATCCGCCACCTCAATAGCCTCATCCTGGTCATGGGTAACAAAAATACTGGTGATCCCCAGCTTCTCGATCATATCCTTCAGCCAGCTTCGAAGCTCCGTACGGATCTTTGCATCGATCGCCGCAAAAGGCTCATCCAGAAGGAGAAGCTGCGGATTCGGAGCCAGAGCCCGGGCAAAAGCCACTCGCTGTCTCTGACCACCGGACAGCTGACTCGGATATCTTTTCTCCAGGCCCTTCAGCCCGATCAGCTCTACCAGTTCCATAACCCTCTGCTTAATATACTTCTTGTCCGCCTTCTGTACCTTCAGGCCAAATGCAATATTATCATACACCGTCATATACCGGAAAAGAGCATAATTCTGGAACACAAATCCAATGCCTCTCTCGCTGGCAGGCACATCATTGACCACTCTTCCGTCGATGATGATCTCACCGCTATCCGGCTGCTCCAGACCGGCGATCATACGGAGAATCGTAGTTTTTCCGCTTCCGCTGGGCCCCAGAAGACCGATCAGCTTCCCCTTTTCGATACCAAAGCTTACGTTATCAGATGCCTTGTAATCCCCATATGTTTTATTGATATTTTTTAACTCAACGTACATCGCCTTTTTCCCCCTTTCCTTTATGCTCCAGAACATTTCTTGCGATCAGAAGGATCACCGCCAGGATCACCAGGATCGAAGAAACCGCAAATGCCGGAACATACTGGAATTCGTTATAAAGAATTTCCACATGAAGCGGAAGTGTATTTGTTTTTCCACGAAGATGTCCGGACAGTACGGACACAGCTCCAAACTCTCCCATGGCTCTGGCTGTACACAGCACAACGCCATAGAGGAATGCCCACTTGATATGCGGAAATGTCACCTTTGTAAAAATGGTCCAGCCTTTGGCTCCCATCAGTGCTGCCGCCTCTTCCTCATCCGATCCTATGGATTCCAGGACCGGAATGATCTCTCTGGATACAAATGGAAATGTAACAAAGATCGTTGCGAGGATAATTCCGGGAACCGCAAACACGATCTGAATTCCGGCTTTTTCAAGCACAGAATAAAGGGGGCTCTGTTTTCCAAAAACCAGAATATAGATAAGACCTGCGATAACCGGTGATACCGTAACCGGAATATCGATCAGAGTTGTGAGGATCTTTTTCCCCCGGAAATGAAATCTGGTCATAGCCCATGCTGCACATAATCCGAAGATCGTGTTGCATACAACAGCAGCCACCGTTGCCTCAATAGTCAGCGCCAGAGCTTTCAGCGTATAAGAATCCGTCACAGCCTGCACATAGCACTCCCAGCCTTTACTCAGTGACTGGGTCACAACAACGACCAGCGGAAGCACCAGCATTACAAAAAGAAAGAGCACGGAGATCCCGATGAGGATCCATTTCACCGGCCCGGAAGCCTGCTTCTTTTTTTCGTCCATTATGCGTCCCTCCCTCTGATTCGTTTCGTATTTCTTGCCTGCACCATGTTTACGCCAAACAGGATCAGGAATGAAACTGCCAGTGTAACCAGTGCGATAGATGTTGCGCTTTCATAATCAAACTCCTGAAGTTTTGACATAATGATCAGCGGTGTGATCTCTGTATAATATGGTTTATTTCCTGCGATAAAAACAACACTTCCGTATTCTCCCAGGCAGCGTCCGAAGGCAAGTCCCGCCCCGGAAAGCATTGCCGGCAGAAGCTCAGGAAAAATTACCCTGCGGAAAATGGTGAATGGTTTTGCCCCCATGACACGTGCTGCCTCTTCATAGGAACCATCCAGTTTTTCCAGCACCGGCTGAATAGCCCGGACTACAAACGGAATTCCCACAAAGATCAGAGCCACCGTGATACCGATCCTGGTATACGCGATCTTGATCCCGAACTTTGCAAAAAAACTTCCCACAAGCCCTTTGTCGGATGTCAGTGATGTCAACGAGATACCGGCAACCGCAGTTGGCAGCGCAAACGGCAGCTCGATCATTCCATCCATGATCCGTTTTCCCGGAAAATCATATCTTACCAGCACCCACGCAAGGATCAGTCCCATGATGGCATTCACCACCGTGGCCGCAAATGCGGTAATAAAACTTACGTAAAATCCGGACAAAACCCTCGGCCGTGTGATCACCTCAATAAATTCCCGAAAACCCAGCCGCGCCGAGTATACTGCCAAAGACGCAAGAGGGATCAGAACTATGATACTCAGCATCGCCAAAGTCACTCCCATTGTCAGTCCAAAGCCTGGTATCACACGTTTACTCTGTTGTTTCTTCATTTCTGTCTCCCCTCTTTTCTATTCTAAGTCTCTGATCTGTTACAAATTCCCGGTCTGCTGCAAATCTCTGATCTGTTGCAAATCTCTGACTCTTCTACAACTCTCTAATCTGCTGCAAATCTCTGACTCTTCTACAACTCTCTGATCTGTTACAAAATCTCTGACTCTTCTACTCTTCATATATTTCATCAAACACTCCGCCGTCTGCGAAATGCTTTTTCTGAACTGCATCCCAGCCGCCGAAATCTTTGATCGTTGTCAGCTTCACCTTCAGGTTAAAAGTATCTGCATGCTTTTTCAGGATCGTCTGATCAACCGGTCTGTAGTAATTCTCAGCGATCAGCTCCTGCGCTTCATCGGAATACAGATATTTCAGATAAGCTTTTGCGGCTTCTGCGTTATCGTGTTTTTTTACATTTTCATCTACAACAGCAACGGACGGCTGTGCCAGGATACTGATGCTCGGTGTTACGATCTCGTAATCATCCGGATTGTCCCTTACAGAAAGAAACGCTTCATTTTCCCAGGCGATCAGCACATCACCCTGTCCGTTTTCCACAAAAGAAGTGGTGGCACCTCTTGCTCCGGAATCCAGAACCAGGACATTTTTGTAAAGCTTCTTAATAAAAACCTTCATCTCTATCTCGTTGCCGTTATATTTCTCATTGGCATAAGCCCAGGCTGCCATGTAATTCCAGCGGGCACCACCGGAAGTTTTCGGGTTTGGTGTAATCACTCCCACACCATCCTTCGTCAGATCATCCCAGTCGTGGATGTTCTTCGGATTTCCCTTCCGTACCAGAAATACAATGGTGGAAGTATAAGGAGCACTGTCATCCGGATATTCATCGATCCATCCCTTGTCGATCAGACCGGCATTCCGGATCGCATCGATATCATATTCCAGAGCAAGTGTCGCCACATCCGCAGGAAGTCCATTGGAAATCTCAAGAGCCTGCTTTCCGGAACCGCCATGGGACTGGATCACATCCACACTCTGACCTGTTTCCTCTTTCCAATATTTTGAAAAAATCTTATTATATGCTTCATAAAATTCTCTGGTCGGATCATAGGACACATTAATGATCTCCACATGATTTTTATCCTTTGTATTGTTTCCCGATACTGCAAAAGTTCCTGCCAGTACCACTGCTGCCAGTGTGATACAGACACCTGCGATGCGTTTTCTTTTCATGATCTGTGTACTCCTTTACAACCACATTTTTATTTAGAAATCTTTTTCCCAACAATGTAAATGCTTCATTTCGCTGTTAAATCATACCTGTTCTTTCCGTTTACTGTGGTTCTGTAATTTTTTTATTTGAATTGAATACATTAAACCATATTATTCCCATTAATTAAATAGGAATATCTGAAAACGTTTTCACGAAATACTCTGGTCATAGCGCAACCGCATCCTGTCTGTCACTATATCTGCGCATCCGCAACACTCAGATACAATAATCGCTCCACATACTGTCCTCCACACTGCTGCAGCTGTTCCGTATCATCAATCTGCCTTCCAGCTCCATTCGCACAATACCGGAATGCCCGCCCTTCAGCCGGTCCAGCAGCAGGTATAATGCAAATTTTCCCATGTCCTCCTTGGGCAGGCTCACCGTTGTCAGCATCGGTCTGGTAAACTGTGCCCCCTGGATATCATCGCTGGATATGATCGAAGGCATATAATACCGGTTCCGAAATTTATTCAGGCACTTCAGCATTCCGATCGCCGAAATATCATTGGCACAGTAGATTCCGGTCGGCATGTCGTCCGACTGAAAGAACTTTTCCATGGCCTCGTAGCCCTCGGCCTCAGTCTGCTTTGTTTCGATAACATACTCCGGTATCACATCCAGATCATGCTTCTTCAGTGTTTCCAGATACCCGTTATACCGGTCCTCGCTGTGACACTGGCCAATATAACCGATATTTTTGTGTCCCAGGGAGATCAGATATTCCACTGCCGCTGCTGCGATCTTTTTTCCATCACAAAGGACCTCATCCACTTCATAATTGGTAGAATTCCGGTTCACCGATACCACACTCTTATACTTCTTATTCAGCTTCTTCAAAGCCTCTTTATTACATCTGCCGATGATGATCAGTCCGTCCCTTTTCCCTTCCACCTCGTCATACATTCCGTCGATCAGCCGGTCCAGATTCTCCCTTCGGCACTTCCGGTCATCGGAAAACACAGACATATACCATACTTTGGAAAGAATGCAGTTTTTATCATGGATCTCACTTTCGATCACCCGAAGGAGCTCCGCAAAAAACGGATCCGTTGTGGAAGAATCGGTTCTTGTCATCAGGATATTGATGTACCAGGTTTTCTCTTGCTTTGCGGAAACGCCTTTTTTCAGATTCCGGGCCGCCTCGTTGGGCACATAATTCATCTCGATAGCTGTTTTCCATATCTTATCCCGGAGTCCGGGAATGGAACATTTATAATTGGGATTGTTCAAAACCCGGGAAACCGTCGCCGGTGAAACCCCTGCCTTTTCTGCGATCTTCTTAATGGACATGTGCCTTTCCCCTCCCTCTGAAAAAAAGTCTGCCCGCTACCGGTCCTGTAAGCTGCTCAGCATCATCTGTGTAACAGAACTTTTTATCATTCTTTATTTCATAGTAATTAAATATGTTTTATATGATAATAAGAGTTTTAAAAAAAGTCAATCTTATTTTGTGAAAACGTATTCTTTTTTACTGCATCTTCCAGTAGACCACCCGGATTCTGCGCCTTGCCCATCTCATTTAGCATTACATTACCACGCAAGGCGCACTACAAAAAAATGGGACTGTAAAATAAGTCCGTAGATAAAGAAACGCCAGTTCCGGCAAATGCCGGTTCTGGCGTTTCTTTGTATGAATCTTTCTGCTGCTGATCAAGCATGCACATTCTTGTCAAAAAAATGGTACACTTAATAAACCTAAGCCAATAACGCTTAAGTTTTAAGCAACTTTCATTTGTCTTTGCTTCTTGTTGTGATATTTATAAAGATTGAATCCACATGAGATCAGTGTAAGTTCGAGAATTACATTTTTCTCGCCTCTTCGGAATAATCTTTTATACGATCTGTCCCACTTTAACACACCAAAGGTACCTTCGGACTGAATGCTTCGGTTCATTCTTAAAAGAGCACCGTGTATGGACTCAAGATTTTTCAGTACTTCCTGATGGATGGCAGTTAATTCTTCATTCATTCGGATTGTTCGGTTTTTGCATGCTCTTGGACAACATTCCTGCTTATGAGGGCATCCTTCACAAGATTCGCATTCATATAGTTCTTCTGTTCTCCCATATTTATTATATTTCACATGCTGTCTTCTCTTAAAGAGAAATTTCTGCCCGTTTGGACAAATAAGATTTCCATCCGCATCTTTTGAAAAGTTTACAGCACGATACGGATTTTCATGGTATTTTTTGTCCGTTGTTTCCTTTTTGTACATGGTAAATTTCATGTATTTTTCCATGCCATGTTCTTCACAATAAAGATAATTATTGTAAGAACCGTATCCTGCATCAGCAACCGGATATTTCGGATAATGACCGTATGTGCGGCTGAATTTTTCCATCAAGAGTACAAAGCATTCCATATCGGATGCATATGGTTTTACATCAATTACGGCTATGTACTCGTCACAGATGGCAGCCTGTAAGTTATATGCCGGTAGAAGCTGGTCATTCCCCATGTAATCTCGTTTCAGACGCATAAAAGTCGCATCCTGGTCGGTCTTGGAATAGCTGTTTCTTTCATTACCACAGATTTCTATATGATGCACATAAGTTTTTAAGCGTTTTAAATATCCTTCCAATTCCTGATATTGTTTTTGCTGAATACTTTTTCTGTGTCCACAGCCGGAAACAAAGGAGTTTTCATCAATGCCTGTTTCTTCCTTATACATCGCCAGTAATTCAGAAACATAACCAATGGCATACTCTTCACGCTTTTCAAGTTTTATGTCCAGATATCCAAGTACTTTCTGATTCATGGCATCAATCAGAATAGAGATCTTATCAAAGACTTTCTGACGGTTTTTCATACAGGACTTTTTCCATACCCACGTATAACGATTGGCATTTGCCTCTATTTTTGTACCATCAATGTATGTATGCTGCAGATCCACATGATCCTTTGTAAAAATGTATGTATTTATGTCTGTAAATATCTGCTCTATGGAAGCTGTCAGTTTGTTTCGGATAAAATTTCCGAATGTAGCAAAAGTAGGTGCTTTCATTTCATCCAGAAGATACATATATCGAATATCATTATGACAGAGCTTCTCGATTTTGCGCAACGAACAAACGCCATTCTCCATAAAAGCAAAGAGTATCACTTTAAGCAGTTTTTGTTCATCACATCTTGGACGGCCTGTTTTGTAGCCTTTCTCTACAAAATATCCTGATAGGTCGATGTGATCCATAACTTCACAAAAAGTGTATACCGGATCAGAAATATCAATTAATTTTTCGATTTCTAATGGTAATTTCAGTTGACGAGCTGTATAATTATTATTGGTATTTTGGTTTAGTAGCATAAATACATTATACCAAAAAATCGCTCAGACCACACACGGTCTGGGCGATTTTTCTGTTAGGGGAGTTTTTTTACAGCCCCTTATCTTATAATCTTAATTACAGTTTGTTGGTAAGTCCAACTACATACAGTTCTTTTCTGTACTCCGGAATCTTAACCAGAAGACCCTCTTCTGTGTCTGTTGTTTCTACCTTAACACTTGGATCAAATGGTCTCAGCTGTCCATGATAACCTTTGATCAGGAACTCATTTGCTCCCTCTTTCAGATGATCTGCAAACACATTGAGATTTCCCTCTTTCTGTGTATAATGCAGCTCAATTCCATTCTCCAGCATCTCAGATTCGCGGTCGCTGCAGCGTGTGCCATAAATACCATCATGGTTAACTTTCAACCATGCGCCAAGAATCTTCAGCCTCTTTACCTGTTCTTCCGGAATTGTTCCGTCTGCTTTTGGTCCGATGTTCAGAAGCAGGTTTCCATTGTTTGCAACAGTTCCTACCAGAAGTGAAATTAGATCCGGAACAGAAATCAGTTTGTCATCACCTTCATTGGCATTATAACCGAAGGATAATCCCATTCCACGGCACATTTCCCATTTCTCTTTTCGATTCACAGAACCGGATTTGTATTCCTTGGTAAGGAAGTCATGGTAACGGTCATTGAAACGGTCGTTTACTACACCTTCCGGCACTTTGTTATAATAATGTGCCAGGAAATACGGCATCATCTCTTCGCTCTGTTTCGGCCATCCGATATCGTTCCAGAAAACGCTTGGTGCATAATCATCTACCAGTTCATTCATCTGGTTGTATGAATAATCTGCATATGCAAATGTCGGGCTGGCTGTTCCAAACAGATCATCATCCTCAAAAATAGGATCATTTGCATACTGCCAGTCAATCAGGCCTGAATAATACAGCCCCATACGAATACCTGCATCCCGGACAGCCTCTGTCAGCTCACCGGTAATATTTCTCTTCGGTCCCATTTCCACAGAGTTAAAGTGTGTATACTTACTTGGGAACAGGCAGAATCCATCATGATGCTTGGTTGTCAGAACAACATACTCTGCACCTGCTTCTTTGAAAATCTCTGCCCACTGTTTCGGATCCCAGTTTTCAGCTTTCCACATAGGAATAAAATCTTCGTATTTGAAATCTTTTCCGTATTTTTCTATATGATGCTTATATGTAGGGCCTTTTCCAATGTTCAGAGAATTGTAATACCATTCTGCATACGGATTATCCGCAAACCATTCCTTGGAATCAACCTCTCCCAGCTCCCATGTATGCGGTGCAAATGCCGGCACGGAATAAATTCCCCAATGGATAAAAATTCCAAATTTACAATCCTCATACCATTTTGGAACTGTGTGTGCATTTACAGAGTTCCAGTTTCCTGTGAATCTTACATCTCCCATAATTAAAATACCTTATCCTTTCTGTCCTTTCAAAAAGACATTATAATTTACTTGCTTCCCCCAACAGCTATTCTACTGTGATCTTCAATACCACCGGCATATCTCCCGCCTCAATACCCCCTCTTCCGCAGGAAATATCCAGTTCTTTATTTCTCGCAAATGCCGGATGCAGATCTGTTCCGAGGATCTCAATATCCCGGATCGTGGATTTCAAAAGCTTCATATCATTGCCAAGAGCTTTGATATGGATCTCTCCATCCTCCGGCCAGTGCAGAACAGTCGCATAAATATGATTGCTCTTACTTGTAAAACGGATATCCTCAGAAGTAAAGTGCTTATCATAGGTATCCGTGAAATGTCCCTCCGGAACCACCGTCGGTCCCTCTCCGAATATCTTCCAGTATCTGGTTCCGTATATCGCCTCTCCGTTTACCTTCAGCCATTTTCCCATTTCTCTCAGGATATGTGCATCCTCTTCCGGAATTGTTCCATCCGGCTTCGGTCCAATATTAAGAAGAAGTGCACCATTTTTGCTGACTACATCGATCAGATCCAGCACTACATCGGAAGGCTTCTTATAATCATTTCCAATGGTATAGCCCCAGGAGTTCTTAGCTACAGACGTATCATTCTGCCACAGATCCGGTGTGATATGATCTAACTGACCTCTTTCCAGATCATTCACTGCGCTGCCATAAACATATGCGTCAAATTTGGCATCAATAGCTGTTTCTTTTCCCCACTGTGCAGAACGGTTGTAATAATATGCTGCAAATTTACGAAGATGCGGTTTCCATGCATACTGCTGGATCCACCAGTCAAAATATAGAATCTGTGGATGATAGCGGTCAATAATTTCACAAGTACGTACCAGCCAATCTTCCAAAAATTCCTTTGTCGGCGTCGGCTCACTGTTAATATCTTGCTGATCTGCCTCCTTCATTGCCGGCCAATAGAAATCACCGCGCTCCATAGGTTCCTTAATGTCACTTTCAAACTCTTTTCCATGACTCATAAAAAACCAATGCTCAATACGGTGTGTAGACGCTCCCATGCGCATTCCTTTTTGGTTACAGCTTCTGCCAAGTTCACCTAATACATCACGCTTTGGTCCCATTTCATAAGCATTCCAATGAGATATCTCACTCTTGTACATTTGGAATCCATCATGATGCTCTGCAACTGGGACAACATATTGTGCACCTGCTTCTTCAAATAATGATGCCCATGCATCTGGATCAAACTTCTCTGCCTTAAACATTGGAATGAAATCCTTGTAGCCAAACTCACTATGCTTTCCATATGTCTTAATATGGTGCTCATATTCTGGCGAACCCTGAATATACATATTGCGGGAATACCACTCACTTCCAAATGCCGGCACACTATACACACCCCAATGAATAAAAATTCCAAACTTTTTCTTCTGGTACCAATCTGGTGCCT
>ENA-OUQW01002589-OUQW01002589.1-human-gut-metagenome-genome-assembly--contig:-NODE-2589-length-14696-cov-3.577351_pt1 | contig 14696 bp, 10 predicted proteins | sample MGYA00248464_ERZ548849 | MGnify/ENA primary metagenome ERZ548849 (study PRJEB26491, sample SAMN04978193) | human gut metagenome | host: Homo sapiens | study: EMG produced TPA metagenomics assembly of... | reverse complement strand
CCGACGTGCACGACGTGCTGCGCTCGAAGGCGTTCCGCCTCGCGATGCGTCTGCACGGCGTTCCGGCGGCGCATATCGACAAGGGGCGCGCCGGGAAACGGGCGTTCATCCGCTGCGGCGGCCGCGGCATGGAGCCGTTGCGCCACACGGTGCTGCGCTACTGCGACGTTTTCCGGAAGCTGGGATTCGTGCTGGACGACCCTGCGCCCGCCGTGCGCCGGGACCGCCCCAATCCCTTCGGGGAGAAACACGGCGTGTGGGTGGGCTTCGCACCCTTCTCCGCACACCGGGGCAAGACCTATCCCGAGGAGCAGAGCCGCGAACTCGTGCGGATGCTCTCGGAGCGTTACGGGCGGGTTTTCATCCACGGAGGCGGAGGCGCCGAACAGGCGTTCGCCGAGGAGATGGAACGCACGTATCCCAACGTCACGGCCTTGTACGGCAAGGTCCGTTTCGCCGGGGAGATGGACCTTATCGCCAACCTGGACTGCGTGGTGACGATGGATTCGCTGGTGATGCACCTGGCGTCGCTCGTCGCGACGCCCGTGGTGTCGGTATGGGGCGCGACGCATCCCGGGCTGGGTTTTCTGGGCTACGGGGTTTCGTCCGGGAACGTTTTGCAGGCCGACATGGCGTGCCGTCCCTGCTCGGTCTTCGGCAACAAGCCCTGCCGCTACGGCGACTACCGCTGCCTGAAAGCCGTTACGCCCGAAATGGCGGCCCGGCGGGTGGCCGAAATCACCGGCAGCTTGCCGGAATGTTCCGGAAACGGATAAACCGATTGAATCCATAATCCGTTCGGGGATGACCTTACGGAGCGATCGGACGGGAACCGGGGCTGAAAGCAGGCCTCCGGTTCCCGTCCGGAGTTTTATTTCGCCTTATTCACCGCTCCGGTTCCGGGGGCCGTGTTTCATTTCCGTGAAATTGCATTTTCGGTTACGTAGAGGGTTCGCCTCATTCGTACTTATTATAACCGACCTGATGAACTTATGAAGAAACTTCTTTTTCACCTGCTGATTTTCACCTTGTTTGCGGCCGCCGCCGGCTGCTCTTCCGGCAAGGACGACGACGGAAATCCCGATGTCAGATTCTATGCGGTTCCGGCTTCGCTGAATTTCGAGGCCGGGAAAACGACCTTGCAGTTGAGCATCTCGACGACGGGGCATTGGACGATCGTGTGCGACGACGAGTGGCTGGAAGCCGTTCCGGCGGAAGGCACGGGGAGTGCGAAGGTCGGAATCACCGCGCAGGCGAATCCTTTGGCGCAGCAGCGCACCTCGTCGCTGACGATCGCATACGGCGGTGCGGAACCGGCCGTCGTGCCCGTCACCCAAAAGGTCTCCGGGGAGGAGTCGGTCGACCTGTTCGGCTCGACCGACGAGATGAAAGCCTACCTGAAAGCGCGCGTTGAAGCCTGCAATTACGCCGAGTCGGTGACGACGACCGCCGGAGGGGTGCTGAAGTTCGGCTTCAAGGGCGCCGCGACGCGGGGCGTTCGGAAAGAGGCGATTCCCTTCTTTACGGTGAACGGCGGCGGTTACTGGGCGGCCGACGGCGTTGCGACGCCGGTGAAAGCCGACGCGGAGGCCCTGCGGGGCGGGGCGTCGCCCGCGGTGACGCTGACGGCCGGCGGAACGATCGCTTTCGACGGGGCCGACACGGGCACGGCCGCTCCTGCGGACGGAGCCGTTGCGCTGCGCTGCGTGCTCGACACGGGGAAATACGTCTGTTTCGTCTTCGCCGACGGCGAGGTGATCCGGATCGGGAGCGAGCTTAACGGCTCGTTCAACCCGCCGCTGCCGGCGGGAGGCAAATCCCTCAAGATACTTTTTATCGGCAACAGTTTTACGGTCGATGCCACGGAGCATCTGCCGGGCATGTTGAAAAGCGCCGGAATCACCCATGTCCGGATGGTGCGGGCCTATCACGGCGGCTATAAGCTGCCCGAATTTTTCGAGAACTATGCCGCGCCGGACATCTGCACCTATTATTACTGCGAGCCGGGAGCGACGAAGTGGGAGAACGAAGGGACGCTGAACCGTTCGCTCAAGAGCATCGTCGAGTCGGATACGTGGGACATCGTGACGTTGCAGGAGCACACCGGTTCGTACTATGCGTGGGAGTGGGACGAGACCGAGCGGGGCGCGATTTCCGGACTTTGCGACTACATCCAGCAGGCGCAGCCCCTCGACCGGCCCACGATCGGCTACATCATGGCCCAGGCCTACGGAGCCTACCACTCCCATTATCCGAAGTATTTCGCCAACCAGCAGGCGATGTTCGAGGCGATCGTGGCCCAGGTGCGGAAAATCACCGCCCAGACCTGTATCGACATCGTGATCCCCTCGGGAACGTCGCTCCAGAATCTGCGGACCTCGTCGCTGAACAGGGACAACGGGATGGACCTCACGCGCGACTCCTACCACATGGACTACGGAATCAGCCGTTACGCGGCCGCCGCGACGGTGTTCCGGACGCTCGTCACGCCCTGCACGGGCGTCAGCGTCGAGGGAAACGGCTACCGCTATTCGACCTCCAGCACCTCGACGACGGGTTATTCGACGCCGGTTACCGACGCCAACGCCCCGGTGGCGATCCGGGCGGCGCTGGAGGCCTGCCGGACGCCCTATGCGGTTACGGACATGAGCAAATACTGACGGGCATGCAGAATCGTTTACGGGATTCGGAGCTTGTCGTGATGATGCGCGGCGGCGACAAGGCAGCCTTCGGAGTGCTTTTCGACCGCTACTACGACCTGCTGCACACCTTCGCCAGGCATATCGTCAAGGACTCTTCCGTGGCGGAGGACATCATCCAGAACGTCTTCGTCAAAATGTGGATGCGCAAGGAGCAGGTCAATCCCGAACTGTCGGTGCGCAACTACCTGCTGGTCGCCACGCGCAACGAACTTTTCGACTACATGCGGCTGCGGTACAACATGCTGCGCAGCGACATCAACGATGCGATGCTCAACGTCGCCGACGGCGATACGGACATTTACGACTACGTGGACGTGCGCGAACGGGTCGGGTTCATCGACTCGGTGATGCGTTCGATGCCCGACAAGCGGCGCGAGATATTCGCCATGCGCTACGACCGCAACATGACCAATGCCGAGATCGCCCGGGCGCTGAACCTCTCGATCCGCACGGTCGAAAAGCACGTCGACCTGGCGATCAAGCAGATCCGCAAGACGATCTCCGTCGTGACGCTCTTTTTTGTGCTGTTCTTCTGAAAACAAGACGAAACCTATGGATACCAAGAAAAATATGTCGCGTGAACAGCTGCTTGCCTACATGCGGGACAACTGCACGGAAGCCGAGGCGCAGCAGGTGCGCATGTGGCTGCGGGAGCGGCTGAAGGACCCGGGGCTGGACCAGCTGTTCAGCGACCTGCTGGACGCCACCGAGACCGAGTACGATCCCGAGGGCAAGGAGCGCGTGCGGCGTAAGCTGGACTCGATCCTCGCGGCATGCCCCGCCCCGAATTCCCCCCCCCGCAGCGGTAACCTCCGGCGGTGGCGGTGGTCCCTCCGTATAATCGAATACGCCGCCGCCGTTGCCGCCGTCGTTCTGGCGCTCCATTACAGGCATCAGGCCAACACCCCGCGCGAGTGGGTGGAGGTCTATGCCGGCATGGGCGAGCGCCGCGAGATCGTGCTGCCCGACAGCACGCACGTGTGGCTCAACGCCGGTACGAAACTCATCTATCCCAAGCAGTTCAACCGCTCGATGAGGCAGGTCTACCTGTCGGGCGAGATGTTCGCCGACGTCCGCCGCGACGAGGACCGCCCGTTCATCGTCTCCGCCGACCGGCTGGAGGTGAAGGTGCTCGGCACGCAGTTCAACCTCAAATCCTATCAGGAGGATGCCAAGTCGGAGGTGAGTCTGGTGCGCGGCAAGGTGTCGGTAGGCATCAAGGCGTCGAAGATGAACGGGAAACTCACCCTCGAGCCCGGAGACATCCTCCGTTTCAACAAGACCAACAATCACATCGACTTCCTCAATTTCGATCCCGATTCCTATGCGAACTGGATCGACAACGACAACTTCTTCTTCGTGGAGCAGACCCTGGGCGACATCGTCGCCGACCTGCGCCGCCACTTCGCCGTCGAGATCGTCGTCACGGACAAATCGCTGTGCGACGAGACCTACTACGCCTCGTTCGTCAACGAGGAGTCGCTCGACGAAATCCTCGATGCGCTCAACAAGGACCGCCTTTTCTCGGTGCGCAGGGAAGCCGAGGTATATTACATATCGCCACCCCTAAAATAACCATATCATGTAGTACACAGAACGAACGGAATCTTTAATGACCTATTTCTCAAAACTTCAAATCTTAACGTAATGAATAAACTTTTACCTTCCGTCAAAAGTTTGATCACGCTTGCCGCACTTCTGTGCTTCCTGTTCCAGGCCTCCGCGGCCTCGGCCCAGAAGGTGAGCCTGTCGGTCCGCAATGCGACCGTCAAGGCGGCGATCGAACGCCTGCAAAAGGATTACGGCTACTCGTTCGTCATCAAGACGAAGGATGCCGATGTGAACAAGAAGATCACCCTCGATGTCAAAAACGAGGAGATCGGCGCGGTCGTCGGGAAGATGTTCGCCGGACAGAACGTCGTGAGCAGCGTCGAGGGCAAGATGATCGCCATCATGTCCGTCCCCGCGAAGCGGGACGCCGCGGCCCGCGCTTCGGTCAATGCCGTCGTGAAGGGCGTCGTGAAAGACAGCGCCGGGAATCCGATCACCGGCGCCACGGTGATCGTCGACGGCACGACGATCGGCGCCACCACCGACCTCGACGGCTCGTTCTCCGTACGGATCGGGGCGCGCACGGATGTCCGCCTGATCGTCTCCTACCTCGGCCTGAAGACCAGGGAGGTTGCGGTGGACGATCCGGCACGGTTCTATGAGGTCCGGCTCGAAAACGACAACATGGCCCTCGACGAGGTGGTCGTGGTCGGTTACGGCACGCAGCGCCGCAGCCTGGTGACCAACGCCATCAGCCAGTTCAAGCCCACCGAGGAGAACATGCGCAGCGTGATGTCGCCCTCGGAACTCCTTCAGGGCCGCATCGCCGGCGTGTCGATCTCGACCAGTTCGGGTAACCTCGGCTCGGCCGAGAAGATGAGCATCCGCGGTTCGTCGTCGCTCAGCGCCAGCAACGAGCCGCTTTACGTGATCGACGGCATTCCGCTGTCGAACAACTCGGCGTCGCTCTATTCGTTCGGCGAGAACATGAGTTCGCTGGCGACGCTCAACCTCACGGACATCGAGTCGATCGAGGTGCTGAAGGACGCCGCTTCGGCCGCGATCTACGGCTCGCGCGCCACCAACGGCGTCGTGCTGATCACCACCAAGCAGGGCCGCGAGGGCAAATCGGAGGTCAAGGTCAACTACGGCTTCAGCATCACGCAGTTTCCCAACACCGGGCGCCGCGAATACGTCGGTTCGAAGCAGTACGTCGAGGTCTTCAACGAGGGCGTCGACAACTACAACCGCCAGAACGGCTTCACGGTCAACAGCTCGGGATATGTCAAGCCCATCCGCAATCCCTACGGAGACATGCCCGACACCGACTGGCTCGACCTGATCACCCGGCTCGGGCAGTCGCACTACCTCGACCTGTCGTTTTCGGGCGGCAACGCCAAGACCAAATACTACCTTTCGGGCAGCTACAACTACCAGGAGGGCGTCATCAAGACGAACGACATCTCGAAGGTCAACCTCAAGTCGAACATCAACCACGAAATGTTCAAATGGCTGAAGGTGGGCGCCAACATCAGCGGCAACTACCTGCACAACAACCGTATCCCGGGAGCCAATCTCGGATCGACGATCATCGGACGCGCCGTGCAGCAGCGTCCCTTCGACCGTCCCTACAAACCCAACGGCGGCTATTACACGGGCGGAACCGACGAACTGCTGCTGCACAATGCCGTGCAGATTCTCTCCGAGGAGACCTCCTATACGGACAACTACCGCTTCATCGGTTCGTTCTGGGCCGAGGCGCAGATCATCAAGGGCCTGACGGTCAGGGCGTCGTACAACAACGACTCGGCCTACACCTATGACTACATCTATTACAATCAGAACCACCCCTATGCCGCCGACAAGGGCCGCATCCTGGACCGGAACCGGTTCGTGATGACCAACACGATCGACCTCTACGCCAACTATAACCGCAAGATCGGCGAAGATTTCGAACTCGGGGCCATGGTGGGTCACTCGTTCCTCAAGACCAGGAGCCGCACGTCGTACATTGATGCGCAGAACTATCCCTCGCCGGCGTTCGACGTGGCGAGCGTGGCCGCCAACATCGTCGATGCCAGCGCCGGACTGTCGGAATATGCCATCGAATCCTATTTCGCCCGTTTGAGCCTCGCCTACAAGGACCGTTACGTGGTCAATGCCACGATCCGTACCGACGGTTCGTCGCGCTTCGCGCCCGACTGCCGCTGGGGCTGGTTCCCCTCGGTGTCGGTCGGCTGGAACGTCTCGAACGAGTCGTTCTGGAACGCCGAGAAGACCGACCTGAAGATCCGCGCCAGCTATGGCCGCACGGGTAACCAGGACGGAATCAGCAACTACGGCTGGCAGGCCCTGATCAGCGGCGGCGTCAACTACGGCGGCCAGAGCGGCATTGCCATTTCGTCGAGCGGCAACGACCGTCTGACGTGGGAGACCGCCGACCAGTACAACGCCGGATTCGACCTGAGCTTCCTGGGCGGCAAGATCAACATGATCGCCGACGTTTACCTGAAGAACACGAACAACCTGCTCTACTCGAAGCCCGTGCACGCCACGACGGGCGAGACCTCGATCCTGAGCAACATCGGGTCGATGCGCAACAAGGGTGTCGAGTTCACGATCAACACCCACCTCAATCTGGGCAAGGTGCTGTGGAGTTCGTCGTTCAATATCGCCCGCAACGTCAACAAGCTGACGTCGCTGCTCGAAGACGACCTGCTGTCGATCGGCGCCAACCGCGCGCTGAAACTCGGACGGACGGTGGGTTCGTGGTACATCTTCCGCACGGACGGCATCTACCAGTACGACGGCGAGGTGCCGCAGGCGCTCTACGACAAGGGTGTGCGCGCCGGCGACGTCAAGTACTGGGACCGCAACGGCGACGGGAACATCACGGACGACGACCGTATCGTCACGGGCAACCCCAACCCCAAATTCTCGGGCGGCTGGAACAACACCTTCAAGTACAAAGGGCTGGAATTGAGCCTCTTCTTTACGTACAGCTACGGAAACGACGTGTATGCGTCGTGGATGATCCCCGGCTCCAAGCCCGGCCATACCCGCTCGCTGCTGAAAGCCTATGCCGACAACCGCTGGACGGGACCCGGCACGTCGGACAAATACCCGCGCGCGATCTACTCGTACAGCGGCTGGAACGGCAAGAACTCGACGATGTACCTGACCGACGGTTCGTTCATCCGCCTGCGCTCGGTGACGCTGGGATACACCTTCCCGCAGCGGCTGGTTTCGAAAATCCACCTCAAGGGACTCCGGGTCTATGCCCAGGGCGACAACGTCTTCCTCTGCTCGCGCTATCCCGGCTGGGACCCCGAGACGAGCGTCAATCTCGATCCGCGCTTCTACGGCGAGGATAACGACGGCGTTCCCCAGCCGCGCATCTTCAAGTTAGGCGTAAACATCACTTTCTAAATCCGACAATCATGAAATCGTTGCATAAAATCATCTTGTTTGCCCTGCTGCCCCTGATGGGTGCTTGCAGCGGCATGCTCGACATCGAGCCGCATTCGGCGGTCTCCCCGACGGTGGTCGGCTCCGACGACATCGAGGCGCTGCGCATCGGAATGTACAATAAGGTTCAGGAGGGACCTACCTACTACTCCTACATCGCGTTCGACCTCTTCGGCGGTGAGCTGATGACCAGCACGGGCCGCCCGATCGACCTGATCAACTCGCTTTCCAATGCGCTGCATACGTTTGTCAGCAGCCAGTGGAACGGCTACTACAAGGCGCTTTTGCAGGTGAACAACGTCATGTCGATCGCCGAGGGGCTGGCCGACAGCCCCACGCGGAACCGGGTGCTGGGCGAGTGCCGCTATTTCCGGGCGTATATTTACCTCTGTCTGGTGACCCGCTTCGGCGACGTGCCCGTCCTGCGGCAGAACACCCAGGCCAAGGTTTCGCGCGACCCGGCCTCGATGGCCTGGGAGCTGGTCGAGGAGGATCTCGACGCGGCTTCGGGCTTCCTGAACGGGTTGAGCGCCGACAGTTTCTACTACGTGTCGCCCGCCGCCGTGACGGCCCTGAAAGCGCGCGTGAAACTCTATCTGGGCAAGAAGGGAGAGGCCAAGGAGTTGGCCGAGAGCCTGATCGCCAATCCGAACTACGCACTCGACGACTTCGACAAGATTTTCCGCTCGAAGGCCAACAAGGAGGTGATCTTCGCCTTCTCGTGCCTGACCGAGGACGGTTCGTCGATCAAGATTTCCAACCAGTTCTACTCCTACAACCACCCCAACAAGGGCAGTTACAACTACCGTCCCGCGGGCGACGTGATGACGATGTACGCCGACAACGACCTGCGCAAGGAGGTGTCGATCACCACGCTCGACAACCTGAACTTCGTCAACAAATACCCCAGCGGGCAGACCGGGTCGGACCCCGTGGTGATTTCGCGTCTGGCCGAAATGTACCTGATCAGCGCCGAGGCGCAGGGGCTGAACGGAGGTCTGGATCGTCTCAACGAACTGCGGGAAAAGCGCGGCCTCGACAGGGTGAGTCCGGGGAACGAAGCCGATTTTCTCGACGCGGTGCTTCAGGAGCGCCGTCTGGAGTTCCTCGCCGAGGGTTTCCGCTGGTACGACCTCGTGCGGACCGGAAAGGCTACGCAGACGCTCGGCACGAAGGACTACCAGTGCCTGATGCCGCTTCCGAGCCGGGAGTTGCTTTACAATCCGAACCTCAAACCGAATAATCCGGGTTATTAGCGGGATTGTCCAATATGCATAAAACGATAAAACGATGAAAACATACAGATATATGATCGGAATGCTGTTGTGCGTGTGGCTGCTTGCTGCGTGCGACAATTCGAATGCTTTCGACGAATACGCCAAGTTCGACACGACCGCCCAGACGGCCTGGGGACAGAGCATCGTCGACGGATCGAACGGGTATGTGGCTCACGTGAAGAGCGACAGGACCTACAACCTGGCCGACGGCGTGGACGTGCTGGAGATGGCATTTCTGGCCGACGACGGACTGGCCATGCAGCTGTTCCTGTTCAAGATCGCCCTGAGCGACAAAATCACCCTGCGCACGACGCTCGCCGACGACAAGAACCAGGTGGGCACCGGCCAGACGATTATGAAGCAGCTCGAGGCGATGCAGAAGAACGGGAAGAAGGTCTTGGGCGGCACGAACGCCGACTTCTTCAATACGACCTACATCCCCTACGGCGTATGTTACCGCGACGGCGTGGCGGTGAAGACTTCGTTCAGCCGTACGGACTGCAACGTCTTCGTGATCACGAAGGACAACGAGGCCTGCTGCTTCACGGAGGAGGAGTACGCTCTTCACAAGGACATCGTCCGCGAAGCAGTCTGCGGCCTCGGCACGCTGCTGCTCAAGAACGGCGAGCAGCTGGACCAGAGCGGCAACACGATGCCGGTGGCGAAGATGGAACCGCGTACGGCGATCGGCGTGTCGCAGGACGGCAAGGAGGTCTACCTGATGGTGGTCGACGGCCGTAACTTCTACTATTCGAATGGCGCCGACCTGCTGGACCTGATGAACCTGATGTCGGCCTGCGGAGCCTGCGACGCGCTCAACCTCGACGGCGGCGGCTCGTCGACCTTCATCGCTCGCGACGGCGCGGAGGGCGAACTCAAACTGCTGAACTGGCCGACCGACCAGGGCGGGGTCATGCGCAAGGTGGCGACCGGATTGGCGATTGTTGAACAATAAAAGACGGAACCGATGAAAACGATATTTCAATACCTGCTCCTGACGGCCGCATGCGCGGCGCTGGGAGCCTGCCAGGATTTTAGCGACGATACGGCCTTTACTCCCGAGACGCCCGAACTGTCGTTCGTGGAGACGAGCATCACCGCGGAGAAGGCCACCAAGGACTACGAACTTTCGATCAAATCGAACCTTCCGTGGCGCATCGAATGCGACAAGGACTGGGTGTCGTTCGATCCGTCGTACGGACAGGGCGACGCCACGATCACGGTGACCGTGGCCGCAAACCGTACGCTCGACGAACGCACGGCGACGATCTCGGCCTATGTCATCAAGGGCGAGAACGTCACGCTGCCCGTGACGCAGGCCGCTGCGAGCGCTTCGGACCTGGCGACGCACTACTATGTCAAGACCGACGGCTCGGCCGACAAGGACGGCCTGACATGGGAGACGGCGACCACGCTGGCCAACGCGATCGACCAGGCGATGAACGGCGACGTGATCCATGTGGCTGCGGGTTCCTACGTGCCTTCGGTTCCGCTGACGGGCATGAAGACCGCGCTGGACAACACGTTCGAAATCCACAGCAACTTCTCGATGATCGGCGGCTATCCGGCCGATGCGGCCGAGGGCGCCGTGGCTGATCCCGTGGCGAACGAGACGATTCTGGACGGCGACCACGCCGTATGCCACGTGGTTGCGGTGACGGCGGCCAAGATGAACGGCATGAAGGCTTCGCTCGACGGATTCACGATCAAGAACGGTTCGTCGCAGTTCGGATCGGTGGGCAGCACGACGATAGGCGGCGTGAAGTTCTACCAGAGTTACGGCGCGGGCATTTTCATCGGCAACGCGACGGTGGACATCCTCAACTGCAAGATCGTCGACAATACGGACATCCGCATGGGCGCCATCCGTGTCGACGCCGGAGCCGAGGCGTTGTTCGACAACTGCGTGGTTGCCGACAATGCGACCAAGTCGACGACGACGTACAACTGCGGCGGCCTGTGGGCCGACGGAGCCAAACTGCTGCGGATCAACAACTGTACGTTCAGCAACAACAAGGCGTCGGGCGTAGCTCCCTGTATCTACGTCTTCGGCGACACGGGCGGCAAGACCAATGTGCTGATCAGCAACACCACGATTTCGGGCAACAGCGTCAATCCCGAGCATGCGACCCTAAACGGCGGCGGTATCTACGTCCGCGAAAACGGCAACCTGGTGATCGTCAATTCGACGGTCTGCGGCAACCATTCCGGAAAGGGCGGCGGTATCGCGGTCTACGGCACGGCGGCCAAGCCGAGCAAGGCGGTGATCGTCAGCTGTACGATTGCCGGCAACACGACGGTGACGGCCGGAAACGGCGCGGGATTGCAGCAGGCTGCCGTCGGAGGGGCCATCGAGGTCTACAATACGCTGATCTCGGGCAATACGACGGACGGCGCGGCCGACGATGTCGCCTGGTTCAAGGACGCCAGCTACAAGGTCGCCAACTCCATTATCGGAGGCACGGTCTACAATGCCGATGGTATGGCTGTCGCAGGCGCGGCGTTCGATCCTGCCTCGATGCTCAGCCCGCTGGGCGACAACGGCGGTGCGACGAAGACCTGCGTGCTGCTCGGCGACGCGAATCCGGCGCGCCAGTACGGCATGTCCGCTTCGGAGCTGAAGATCCTGGGCGAGACGCTCGATCCGGCCTTCGGCGAGGCGGTCAGCGCCATCGACCAGACCGGCGCTTCGCGCACGGGCAAGACGGTGATCGGAGCCGTCGTGAAATAAATCTGTTCACAGGGGGCGTGCTTTCTCGGTGCGCCCCTTTTTTTTTGTATCTTTGGGGTCGTAACGCCCCTTTTATCTGTCGCGGCGTCCGGCCGCCCCCCCCCGCAAGGAGGTGCGGTTTTGCATCGGCCCGACTTTTTTATGATCTTTACAGTTATGAAACTTTACAGAACCGGACTGCTGCTGCTTGCAGTCCTATGCACAATCCCGGTGTTTGCCGGGCAGCAGCCGCGGCTGAAGGTGGGTTCCTCGTCCGGGATTTTCGGCCCGGTGACGAACTGGACCTACGAAACCTTCGCCGAGGCGAAGAGGGCTGGCATCGACGCCATCGAGATCAGCGCGTCGACGCTGTTCCTGAACAAGGAGATGACCGACGATCGGCAGATCGAGGCGCGCTGCCGTCAGCTGAAGCGCGACCTCAAGCGCGCCGGAATCGAAATCTGGTCGGTGCACATGCCTTTCGGCCGCGAGATCGACCTCTCGCAGACGGACGAGGCCGTGCGGCAGCGAAGTGTCGAACTGCACCGCCGCGTGCTGCGCTTCTGCAAGATCCTGTCGCCGCGGATCGTGCTGTTCCACCCGAGCTGGTATCTCGGGCACGGGGAGCGCGACGCGCGGATCGCGCAGCTGGTGCGCTCGGTCGGGGAGCTGCTTCCCGATGCGAAGAAGATCGGCGCCCGGGTGGTGATCGAGAACATGCTGGGCTACGAACTGGTCAAGGACGGGAACTACGAACGCCCGCTGGGCCGTACGGTCGAAGAGGTGCTGCACATCATGTCGCTCGTGCCCCGGGAGGTGGACGCCGCGGTCGACACCAACCACATCGACAATCCCGAACTGCTGATCAGTGCGCTCGGACGCCGGGTGAGGACGATTCACGTCAGCGACGGCGACGGCCGCAACGAGTGTCACGAACTGCCGGGCCAGGGCCGGGGCGACAACGACTGGACGGCGATCCTGAAGGCCCTGTACGAGGATGCGCACTACCGGGGCGTCTTCATGTACGAGGTGAAGAAGGCGGAGTTCCCGCAGTTGAAGGCTTGTTACGACCGGTTGTACGAACAGTACGTGCAGTCGAAGCAATAAGGACGGTCGGGTTAAATGAGAACGCGGTTTGATGCAACTTCATCAAACCGCGTTCTTTGATTCAGGGCCGCTGGCCGGTCACCTGCGGACCACGATGCAGTTGGGGACCCCGCGCTCGCCCTCGTGGTCGAAGCGGCGGTTGTCGTAGGGATGGTTGAGGACGCCTTCCTGCGCCGTCCAGAGCGTCGAGGAGCCGCCGCCGTCGAGGTTCAGCGCCTCGGTAAGACCTAACTGGCGTGCGATGTAGGCTGTTTCGGCGATGGTCGCGCCGTCGCCCTGGCCTTTGAAACGCCCGTCGATCACGGCCATCACCACCGTGCCGTCGGCCCGTTTGCCGATCAGCGTCCGGGGATGGCGGCGCGTGTAGAAACTGCTCCCGGAGGTGTATTCGACCACCTTGCCGCCGTCGATCAGCACCGGGCCTGCGGCCAGCGCCGAGCGGTAGCGGCGCGCCACGTCGGCATACTGCGTCGTGTCGCACGGGAAGATCTCCATCCGGCGGCCCTTGCGGTCCTTGAAGGCGATGACGCCGTTGGTGCGGAATGCCTCCTCGGGGGTGGTGCGTCCCACGATCTTCCTGTCGAGCAGGACGAAGGTGACCGGTTCGAAGGTTTTGACGTTGAAGTAGCTGCCGTTGACGGCGATCTCCGCGCCGGCGGCCTTCCCCAGATCGCTCGTGGACTCGGCCCTGCGGTCGAGGTGGACGATCGAGGTGGTGAACCTGCGTCCGGGGTAGGTGGCGACGGAGATGCTCTGCCGCGACCCGAACATGTCGATCTGGGCGTAGCGGCATTCGGCGCCGCCGCCGAGGTTGGCCGTGCGCCATTGGGCGGTGGCGAATGCAATCGAGTCGCGGGGTGTCTGCGCCGCGGCGCTGGAGGAAAAGAGGAGCAGCAAGGCTCCCGTCAGAATTTTGTTCATGGTTCGGATAAACGGGTTAGTAGCCACAAATTTACGCATTTAGCACGGATTTAGCAAGCGTCGGAGCCGCTATTTTCGGGGAAAAACGGACGCCGGACCCTCCCGGAAACGAAAGCGCCCCCGGAAGTCCGGAGGCGCTGGCTTTTCGGGGCGGAAAGCTGTTTACTGCTTGGCCTTGGTGTAGACCGTGCCCGTGCCCTCGATCGTGAGGGTGTAGTTCCCGTCGGCCGTTTTGGCGATCATGCCCGTCTGGGTGAAGTCGATGGTCTGGCCGTTGCCGAGGCTCTGGCCCTTGAGCAGGATTTTGTCCGCCTCGCCCTGAAGCTCCCACGAGGTGTAGACCAGCGTCGCCATGTTGATCGACCTGGCTGCGCCTTCGACCATGATCTCGACGCCCATGACGCCTTCGGGAGCAATCGGGTCGGGCATCGTCCATTTGCCGACGGCTTCGGCGTAGGTGGGATCGGTCGCAATCTTCGTGGCGGCGGCGCCGTCCTTCAGCTTGCCCGTGTAGTCTACGGTGACGGGGGCGCCGAGCAGCAGGCCGTTGGCTTCGCTCTTGTCGGCGTCCATAGTCGAGAAGGTGAAGGTCCCTTCGGCGTTCTCGACGGTTACGGTGTTCATCGACGCATCGGTGATGAAGCCGGTAAAGGTTTTGGGCGTGTTGTCGCCGCAGGCAGTCATGCCGCACAAAGCGATGGCGGCGGCCATGATCTTGATGCTTTTCATTGCTTGTGAGATATTTATGTTTAACGCTTTCTGAGGTATTCGTCGATGGCCCGTGCCGCTGTGCGGCCTGCGCCCATGGCGAGGATGACGGTGGCAGCGCCGGTGACGGCATCGCCGCCGGCGAAGACGCCGGTACGGGTGGTCATCTCGTTCTCGTCCACGATCAGGCCGCCCTTGCGGTTGGTGTCCAGACCGGGGGTGGTGGAGCGGATCAGGGGGTTGGGGCTGGTG
>ENA-OUQW01002583-OUQW01002583.1-human-gut-metagenome-genome-assembly--contig:-NODE-2583-length-14712-cov-4.397080_pt1 | contig 14712 bp, 7 predicted proteins | sample MGYA00248464_ERZ548849 | MGnify/ENA primary metagenome ERZ548849 (study PRJEB26491, sample SAMN04978193) | human gut metagenome | host: Homo sapiens | study: EMG produced TPA metagenomics assembly of... | reverse complement strand
TTCTTGCCTCCCCGCGCGGCATACCCGCCGCCTCGGTTCGGTTCTTGCCTCCCCGCGCGGCATACCCGCCGCCTCGGTTCGGTTCTTGCCTCCCCGTACGACATACCCGCCGCCTCGGTTTGGTTCTTGCCTCCCCGTACGGCACACCAGTCGCCTCGGTTTGGTTCTTGCCTCCCCGTACGGCACACCAGTCGCCCCGGTTTGGTTCTTGCCTCCCCGTACGGCAACCCGCCGCCTCGGTTCGTGCGCTTTCGCCCTTCTTTACTTCTTCCCCGCAGGCCGCCGCGTCAACGGCCCCCTGCGATAAGACAAGGCTTCAATCAGGTGCATTTTAGACACCTTTTTTTCATTTTGCAAGTCTGCAATCGTTCTTGCTAACCGCAAAATACGGTTCAGGCTTCGCGCCGTCAACCCGCACTTTTCCGCCGATTCCGCCGCAAACCGCCGCAGTCCCGGCCCCATGTCCAGCGCTTTTTCCAGCATATCGCCTTTAAGCTCGGCATTGCAGGTCAGGCCCGACGCCCCGAATGCCGCAAACCGCGCCGCCGCAATCTCCCTTGCCGCCAGAACCTGCGCCCGCATTTCCGCCGACCCGGTTCCGGTCTTGCCCGAGGTCAGGTCATACGGGCTGACCGCCGGCACTTCAATCTGCAAATCAAACCGGTCCAGAAACGGCCCCGACAGCTTCGCCAGATAATCCTCCGCGCATTGCGGAGCCTTCGCGCACATCCGCCCTTCCACGCCGAAAAAGCCGCAGCGGCACGGGTTCATCGCCGCCACCAGCTGAAAATCCGCCGGATACACCGTATGCGCCATCACGCGCGAAATCACCGCCCGCTTGTTTTCCAGCGGCTGCCGCAGCGCGTCAAGCGCGGACCGCGAAAACTCCGGCAGTTCGTCCAGAAACAGCACGCCGTTGTGCGCCAGCGTAATCTCGCCCGGAATTCCCTTTCTCCCGCCGCCGACAAGAGACGCCATGGAAGCGCTGTGGTGCGGCGCACGGAACGGCCGTCTCAAATCCAGTTCGCCCCGCGCCGCCAGTTCTTCGTCCAACACGCCCGCGACCGACTGAATCATCGCATTTTCCAGCGCCTGACGCAGCGTCAGCGGCGGCAGGATGGTAACCAGCCGTTCCGCCAGCATTGTCTTTCCCGAACCCGGCGGCCCCGACATCAGAAGGTTGTGTCCGCCCGCCGCAGCGATAAGCATCGCCCGTTTCGCGCTCTCCTGCCCCTTGACGTCGGCATAGTCAATATTGTAAACCGCCGCGCCCGTGCCAGTCTCCCGGCCGGCCGCCGCCCGGTTCCGTGCGCCGTTCTCCGCCTGCTCCGGCCCCCGTGCGCCGTTCTCCGACACTCTCGCGCGGCCGTCATTCTCCGCCGCTCCCTCACGTCCGGTTTTTCTCTCCTCTGTCCCGCCGCGCCGCCGCTGCAACACGCCGCCGTCCGCCTTGCCGTTAAAATAATTCATCAGCTCCAGAATATGTCCTGCCGCCAGCACCGGCGCACACCGGCTCCACGCCGCTTCCGACGCGTTGGCCGCCGGGCAGACCAGCCCGCATTTGTCGGCAATCGCCCGCACCGCCGCCGGCAAAACCCCGTTGACACGCTCAATGCTGCCGTCCAGCGACAGCGCCCCCATAAAGATATAGCCCTTGAGCCGCGCCGGGTCAACCAGTCCCATCGCGCCCATCAGCCCCATCGCTATCGGCAAATCGAAATGTGCGCCTTCTTTCAATAAATCCACCGGCTTGAGGTTCACCGTAATATGCTCGCGCGGAAACTCCGCCCCCAGCACCGTCAGAACCGCACGCACGCGCTCTTTGCTTTCGTTGATGGCCTTGTCCGGCAGCCCGACGATGACAAACCCGGGCATCCCCGCGCCGAGGCTGACCTGCACCTCCACGCGCTTCGCCTCAATCCCGTCAAACGCCGCTGTCTTCAGGCTGCAAATCATCTCCCGTTCCTCGCTGCCATCCCGCCTTTACTCCGGCTCATCATCGCCCGTTCTCCGTCTCACCGCCGCAACACAACTTCGTTTTATCACCAGCGCCATAACACACCTGCCATCGTTAAACCTTACCGCCACGGCGCCGCCTTACCACCGCGGCACCACCTCGCCGCCGCCGCGCCACCGCCGCGTCGGGTAGGTATTTTTGCGCAGAAAATCGTAATTCGCCGAAACCTGCGGGATGTCCGTTACCAGCACATACCCCGTCGCCCGGAAATTCTCCGCGCACTGCACGGCGCTTTCGCCCGGCAGGTCATAACACAAAATCTGCGTCCGCGTTACCGGATGAATCAGCAGAATTCCTTCTGCGCTCTGCGTGGCGGAAATGTCGCCGTAATAGGTCGGCATCGGCTGCGCGCAGGGCTGGTACGGCAGCATTGCTTCATCCGAACACTTGCGGTTGTTGGGACAGACTTTCACCCCGTTCAGCCCGACTTCCGGCTGTTCGCGCAGGGTACAAATTTCGGTTGCTTCTTTGTCCGACCACAGCCGCGTACCGAGAAAACCGCCGCTGTCCGCCCGCTGGCACGGCAGCGCCGAAAGTTCTTCTTCTTCCGTCAGCACCGGATAAGTCCGCTCGTACGGATAGGTACACCCCGCCGCCGACAACACAGCCGCAAACAGCACAATCATCCCCGTTTTCCGCGCTGCGCCGGCCGCCTGCACCATACTTGTTATCGTGTTTCGTACCATACCGGCCGCCTGCACCGCGCTTGCCATCATTTTTCGTACCGTACCGGCCGCCTGCTCTGTACCTGTCATCATTTTCCGCACCTTCCGTGCGCCCCTGTTCTCTTCGCCTGTAAGCATCGTCAAAGCTTTCAAAATAAACTTATTTAAGGCGATTTTACCGGCCGTCCCGCCAAAATGCACGCAAAATATCAGGTTATAAACAAAAAATGCGCCCTCGCCGCACCGCCAGCCCCGGTCAACACCGCGTGCCTCTTTCCTGCACCAGCCGCCAAAACGCCGCACCGCCAGCCCCGGCACACCCGCCGATAACCGTACCGGCAGCGCCGCCTTTCATCTACCGGTGGAACAGCCGCTCCAGATCCACCACCTCCAGCCGCACATACGTCGGCCGCCCGTGGTTGCACTGCGCCGAATGCGGCGTCCGCTCCATCTCGCGCAGCAGGTGGTTCATCTCGGCGATATTCAGCCGTCGCCCCGCACGCACCGACCCGTGGCACGCCATCGTCGCCGCGATATGGTTGATTTTGTCTTCCACCACCGTCGTTGCGCCCCATTCCGCCATCTCATCGGCCAAATCCGCAACCATTTTTTTGATTGCCGCGTCCTTCAGCAGCGCCGGTACTTCCCGCACCATTACCCCGGCGCCGAAATCCTCAAGCACCAGCCCGAGTTTCGCCAAACTCTCAAATTCGCCCGCGAGCGCCGCTTTCTGCGTCAGCGACAAATCCACCACCTCCGGCAGCAGCAGCAATTGCGACGGCAGCCTCTCCCCTGCCGCCATCGCCGCCTTGAGCCGCTCCAGCACAATCCGCTCGTGTGCCGCATGCTGGTCAACCAGAATCAGCGCATCTTCCGCCTGCGCCAAAATATAGGTATCATGAAACTGCGCCTTGGCCACGCCCAGCGGTCCCGCCTCGTCTTCCGCGCCTGCTGCCGGCTCTTCCACCCGCACCGAAAACTTGCGCTCCAGCTCCGGCAAAACCCCGCTGCCGCGTCCGCCGCCCGCGCTCCCCGGCCGCCCCTGAAAAGCCGTAAACCGCCGGTCAGCCCCGTACGCCGTCCCTGCGTCAATCCCGGTGCCCATACCTGCGCCATAATACCCGCCGTTCACACCGCCGCGGCCTGTACCAAAGCCTGCGTCCGTGCCAAAGCCCGCGTCCCTGCCATAATCGCGGCCGCTGCCCGCATCCGTATATTCCGGCTCCCGCAACACGCCGCCCGCCGCAACATCTGCCGCAAAACTCTCCGTTCCTCCGCAGGCACCGTTCAGCCCGCCGCCCGGAACCGCCGCACCGTCCAGCCTTTCCTGCCCCGGTACAAAATCATCGGTCAGCGCCGCCAAATCAACCTTATCCGCGCTCCTCTTGTCCCCCGCCAGCAGCGCGCTCCGCACCGCCCCCACCAGCAGCGACCGCACGCCCTGCTGGTCAAAAAAGCGCACTTCCGCTTTCGCCGGATGCACGTTGACGTCCACATACATCGGTTCTACTTCTAAAAACAGCGCGCACGCCGGATAGCGCGAATTCTCCAGCACGCCCGCATACGCCCCTTTCAGCGCGCCCAGAAGCAGCTTGTCCCTGACCGGGCGGTTGTTGACAAACAGATATTGCGACAGCGTATTGGCTTTGTTATACGTCGGCAGGCTGACGAGCCCCGACAGTTTCATCCCGTCGCGCTCGCCTTTAACCTCCAGCGCATTCTCCGAAAACTCGCGCCCCATGACTTCCGCCGCCCGCCGGAGCCTTGCGTCAAAAAAATCCCCGTTCGCCGCCGGCAGCGCAATCTTCTTCTTTTCGTCAACGTAAAGGTAAAACGCCACTTCGGGGTTCGCCAGCGCAATGCGGCTGATAATGTCCGCGCACGCCCCCGCCTCGGCGCTGTCCGCTTTCAGGAACTTCAGCCGCGCCGGCGTCGCAAAAAACAAATCCCGCACCTCAATCCGCGTCCCCCTGGCGCGCGAACACGGCCGCACCTCGCCCTTCGCCCCGCCTTTGATTTCCAGCTCCCAGCCGTTTTCCGCGCTTTCCTGCCGCGTCGTGATTTTCATCTTCGCCACCGAGGCAATCGACGGCAGCGCCTCGCCGCGAAACCCCAGAAACTGCACATTGAACAAATCGTCCGACGGCAGCTTGGACGTCGCGTGCCGTTCCACCGCCAGCGCCAGGTCTTCCGCATCCATGCCTTTGCCGTTGTCCTCAACCGCAATCAGCGTCTTGCCCCCGGCCTTGAGCGTTACCTCAATCCGCGTCGCCCCCGCGTCCAGCGCGTTCTCCACCAGCTCCTTGACCGCCGACGCCGGGCGTTCGATAACCTCGCCCGCCGCAATCTGGTTGACTAAATTGGATGGCAAAACCCGGATAGACATAGTACGCGTTCCTTTCTTCAACAACTTCGGCAGCCCCGGCCGTACCCAGCCCATACCCGGCCGTACCCAGCCCATACCCGGTCGTACCGCACCCATACCCGGCCGTACTCAGCCCGTACCCGGCCGTACTCAGCCCGTACCCCGGTCGTACCGCACCCGTGCCCGGCGCTTCCGCCGGCTGCCTGCTTAACTTAAGAGCAGTATAGCGTGCCCCGCCCCAACGCCGCAATATGTTTTTGAGATGTCCACAACCCGCCGCGCCTCATCACCTCCCGCGCCCCTCCGCCTGCTCCCCAGACCCCGTAAAAAGTAGTGACAAACAGACAAAAACACGCTGCACGCCGCATCAGCAAATTAAAAATTCTGAATAATGCAGACCATGACATTTGACAAGAAATTACGCCCCGGCTGTAAAACACAAAAAAACAGAAGCGCCCGCAAGACGCTCCTGTTTTTTTTATAGCCTGCTCCCGTCATCCGGTACGCTGTTTCTATGCCGCTTTTTCGGCACCGGCTCCGGCTTCTGCCCGCAAGGCCCGTACCTTTTCAATCAGGGCGCTCGTTGACCCGTCATGTCTCGGCGCCGCGCACTGAGACGCCGCCCCGCATTGGCCGGCTGCCGCAGTTCCGTTCCGAGCCGCTCCCGCGCCGCCGTTTTGCGCCGCGCTGCCCTCAAGCTCCGGCAAAATCTTCAACGCCAGCTGCTTGCCAAGCTCGACACCCCACTGGTCAAACGAATCAATCTCCCAAATCACGCCCTGCGTATAAACCTTATGCTCATACATCGCAATCAGCATGCCGAGCGCATACGGCGTAATCTTCTTCAGCAGGAACATATTGGACGGGCGGTTGCCGTCAAAGCTCTTGTTGAGCTTGAGTTTCTCAATCGCCGCTTCGTCCTTGCCCGCAGCGCGCAGTTCCGCCGCCGCCTCGTCGGGCGTCTTGCCTTTCATCAGCGCCTCCGCCTGCGCCAAAACGTTGGCGAGCAGAATTTCGTGATGCTTGCCGATTTCGTTGTGCGACACCGCCGGAATGATAAAGTCTACCGGCACCGGCTCGGTTCCCTGGTGCAGAAGCTGGAAGAACGAATGCTGCACATCGGTGCCCGCCCCGCCGAACAGCGCCGGCCCCGTCGCGTAATCGGTAATTTTGCGGTTGTCGAGCCGCACCGACTTGCCGTTGCTCTCCATGTCGAGCTGTTGCAGATACGCCGGCAGGAACTTCAAATACTGGTCATACGGAATCACCGCATACCGGTGGATATTGTAATAGTCGTTGTACCAAATCCCCAGCAGCGCCATAATCACCGGAATGTTCTGCTCCAGCGGCGCGGTACGGAAATGGTTGTCCATCGCCTCGGCGCCGCGCAAAAGCTCGTGAAAATTCTCGTACCCGACTGCAATCGCAATGGAAAGCCCGATAGCCGACCACAGGGAGTAACGCCCGCCGACGAAATCCCAGAACTCAAACATATTGTTGACGTCAATGCCGAATTCCGCCACCGCCTTGGCGTTCGTCGAAAGCGCGACAAAGTGGTTGGCAACCGCCGCCTCGCCCAGCGCTTTGACCAGCCAGTCGCGGCAGGTGCGCGCGTTGGTCAGCGTTTCAATCGTCGTAAAGGTCTTGGACGCGACGATAAACAGCGTTTCCTCCGGGTTAACCTGCCCCAAAACTTCCGCACACGCCGTGCCGTCAATGTTGGAGATAAAGTAGCAGTTGATGTCTTTCGCCCAGTATTTCTTGAGCGCCGCCGTTACCATATACGGCCCCAGATCCGACCCGCCGATGCCGATGTTGACGATGTTGGTGAGCTTTTTGCCCGTTGCGCCCTTAAACGCCCCGCTGCGCACCGCGTCCGAAAATTCTTTCATCTTCGCCTGCACGCGCAGGATTTCCGGCATAACGTCAACGCCGTCGACCGTTACCGGCCTGCCCGAAAAATTGCGCAGCGCCGTATGCAGCACCGCGCGGTTTTCGGTAACGTTGATTTTCTTGCCCGTAAACATATCCTCAATCCGGTCCTTTAAATTATGCTCGCGCGCCAGATTAAACAGCGCCTCCAGCACGCCGGCGTCAAAACGGTTTTTGGAATAGTCGTAGGTCAGATCCCCGAGCGTCAGGGTATATTTTTGCGCCCGCTCGCCGTCCGCGGCAAACAGGTCATTCATTTCGGTTCCGGCAAAACGCTTGTACTCGGTGAGCAGCGCCGCCACGGCATCAGATACTGCCATAATGTAGCCTCCTAAAAATCAAGTATGTCATCGCTCCGGCTCCAGCGCCCGTGAACGTTTCGCCCACTGCAGCGCCGCCGCCCGTGCCCCGTTGCCCTCGCTCCGTATGCACCGCCGCAGCCGCCCGCGCCGCCGGCCATCGCGTTAATGCCCGGAATATACGCCCCCGCCCGCCGCCTGTCAAGCTTTTCACCGCATTTTTCCCACATTTCCGCTGCCGCCCGCAAAACGCCGTGCCCGCCCCCAACGAGCCGCACCGCCCGCCCGCACCATATCCACCGCCCGCGCCATATCCGCCGCCAGCGCCATATCGCCCGCCAGCGCCACATCAAAAGTGCCCGCCAACCCGGCCGGCAGTTTCCCGACCGCAAAAACGCCGTGCCCGACCCCTCCCGAAACACGGCGTTAAACACAATCCTGCACAACGTCAGAAATTGATTTTCAGCCCGGCAAGCCCGTTCCAGCCTGTACGCCCGCCGTCCCGGCGCATCACCTCGGCAAAAAGCGAAGCGTCGCCGTTGCTGCTCTCAAAACCCAGGCCGTATTCGGCATAAGGCTCAATTTCCATATCCGGAAGGTGAACGCCGTTCGCGGTAACGTGCTGGAGTCCGGTTCCGGTATAGACATACCGCCCTTTGGCATAAACCTGCAGCTCGTCATTAAACGCCTTTTCAATCTTCAGCCCCGGCGCCAGCTCGTACATTGACAGTCCGTCAAACGCGACTTCCGCATTTTTGCCGGTCGTATAATCTTCGGCATCGGCATAAGTGTATGTGGCATAGAAGTTCGGCTGCACCGTCCACCCATTGCCCAAGACGCAATTATATCCGAATTTGGCGCCGATACCGCCGAGCCAGGCGTCAAACTTGCCGTTCTTGTCAAAATCATTGGCTTTTTTGCGGGCATATCCGGCATTCGCGGTAATTCCCCAAAAGGCGCTGCCTTTATAGAAATTCGCCCCGGCTCCCAGATACCAGACATTCTGTTCAATCTTTCCGGCGGCAAACTCGGCCTCGCCGTCTGCGTATGCCCCGTATGCCGAATAAACCGCCGCCACGCCGTTGCCGTATGTTTTGACGCGGCTGTCCGCACCGGCTATCACGCCGTTAAACCGCGCGTCCGCGCCGTGATAATTCTTAAACTCCAAATCGTCAGACGAGGCAAACGGCTTGACCCACGCGCCGCCTCCGGCCTCTGCCGCGCCCTTGCGAAACGCCGTCCGGTCTGCGTCTGCAAGCACCCGGCTGTAAATTTCATCGTTCAGCACGCCGATAGACGCAACAACCGCCATGCCGGATTCCAAAACTTCCGGATTGAATTTGTCTTTCCGTTCCCGCCGCGTAAACGTAAATTCTCCGTTCTCGGGCAGATATTCGACGTCATAATTGTAAACCGGACCGGCGCTCTCGGCAATTTGCGAAGCCACCTGTCCCGCCAAAATATTGTTATCGGCAAACATAACGTGCGTCGTTTCCGCCTCGCCGTCCGACAAAACGTCCAGCGACTTGACCTCCACCAGCGCCAAATCGCCCGAAACCTCTTCGGCACTCATCTCGCCCATTTTCACGTTTTCCAAATCCACATTCACATTGTAAATATCCAGCTTGCCTCCGTTCAGAGCCAGATTTTTCAACTGCAGCCGCTCAAACCCCAGCGACTGAATATTCACCAAACCGCCATTCATGGCAAGCGAGTTCGTTCCGTTGCCGATAAGGTTTCCGCCGGCAATATTGGTAACAGCTGCATCAGCAATACCTGTCAAACCGTTTCCTTTGGCAATTCCGCTGACAATCTCTGCGTTTTTAATCTCCCCGTTTAAGGTAATTTCCCCGCTGTCATCACCGGACAGAACCAGCGTCCAGCCGTCTTCGCTACCCGTAAAACCGTCGTCAGACACGATTTTTCCATCGTTTTTTGCCTCCAGCAACAATGTTTTTCCTTCGACCATATATACAGCGTTGCTTTCGCCGTTAGCCGTATTGCCTGAAAAGACAGAAACACCGCCGTCCGCACGAACAGTCAAATCGCCTTCAGAATAAATGGCTCCGCCGGCAGAAGAAACCGTATTGCCTTTAAAAGAACTGTTTTCAACAACCATGCCGTCGCCACGATTAAAAATAGCCCCGCCCATCTGACTCTCATTGCGTTCAAACTCTGAACCGGAAATAAGTATTTTGTTTGCTGCTGTTTCCCACACGGCAACAGCCCCGCCTAACGCCCCCTTATTGGCGATAAAAGCACTGTTCGCCACGCTCATCTCAGATCCGGAAACCCAGTCAGATATCGCTCCGCCATATTTGGCCGAATTGTTCTCAAATCTGCTGCTTTTAACAGAAACGCCATAATTGCTGATATTTGAAATTGCACCGCCGTCTTCAGCATTGTTTCCAACAAAATTGGTATTCTCAACCTCCAGCTGTTCAGCTCTGCTTGCCAGAAAAATCGCACCGCCGTTTTTTCCGCCGTTATTCCTGAACTCGCTGTTGCTAATTTTACTGAGATTGCCGTTATTATAAATTGCCCCGCCGTTGCTCTCGGAAACATTATTGATAAAAGAAGCGGAAATTTGCCCTATTGTCATGTTATTTCTAATTGCCCCGCCGGAATCAGATGTATTTCCGATAAAATTCCCCGCAATATCTTTTATCTGTCCTTGATTAAAAATTGCACCGCCATACCTGAAAGTGCTGTTTTCAACAAAAGTACCGTCAATACCGTCAATTTCGCCGTAGTTATTAATCGCTCCACCAGCCCAGCCGCCGGAATTTTTAATAAAAGCGCTATCGGCAATCTGAGAAATATACCCGGTATTATCAAGAGCACTCCCGTTTTCGTTTTTATTACCTATAAAAGCCGTACTTTTGATGCTCATCTCACCCGAATTATAAATTACCGCATGCGAACCGTTGTCATTATAGAAAACTGTATTAACGACATCTGCCGTTCCTTCGTTAAGCATTCCCCCCAGAGAAACTGTGCCTCCCCCTTCCTCGCTTGTCACGTTCCCGGCAAAACCATTGAAACTCTTGTCCGCAACCGCATATTTCGTCCTGCCGTCAACATCGATAAATTCAACAAAATTTCCCGTAACAGGCTTTTCTTCTGCAACCCGATAGCCATTCCCGATATTTTTCAGTGTCAGCTTTTCCCCTTTTCTTACATAAAAAACGCTTTTGCTGCCATTATTGGAAATAGCATTGCCCTGGCCGTCAATAACGACATCTGTTCCGACAAGCTTGTCTATCCCGTCAGTTTCCGTAATGCTGATATCTTGATTAAGAGTAATACTTTCGTCTCCGCTCGCCAGCGCCGCGGCAAACTCCGCACCGCTGCTAACCTCTGCCGCCCGCGCCGCACATACCGGCAAACCAGCCGCGACCATTAATGCCAAACCAATCTTTCTGCTCATGCGATTTTCCTTCCTTAAGTTCCTGTTGCGTATATTAAACGACCGTTTAAAATCCTCAACCACCGTCTATCTTTTTTGGGATTAAAACTCTTGATTTTCCTCAAAGAAGCAGATGATGAAACCGCTGAAATTAAACGGTCGTTTTAATTCAGCAGTTTTCTTCCCCGGTTAATTTTTTTAACTGTTTATATTTTAAAGAAAAAATTGACAAATAACATATCCTAAAGTATATGAAAAAAAACGACCAAATAAATTCCGCAACCGCATTTTCCCCGCCCGCGCCATTCCCCGCGCTACTCCCTCCGCGCCGTATCGCCCTCTCATCTCCCCTTCGCCCGCAACACACCCCCTCTGTTGCCGCGCCATATCTTCCCCCGCCCTTCCCACGCCTCCCATTCCCAACCCCTTGCTCCGGCAAACTTCCCCCCACGCCTCCCTTTCCCAGCCCCTTGCTCCGCAAATTTCCCCCCCGCCCCTCCGTCCGAACCGCACGTTAACCCGGCATTAACCCTCTCCGTGCTATCATAACGGCAAATCTGTTTTTTGAAAGGATGACAAAAATGGCAAAACCCGTTAAAAAGAAACCCGCTGCCCCCAAGGCACCCAAAGCAGCGTTGAAAAAAGCGCCGAAAAAAGCCCCCGCGCGCCCTGCCCCAATTCCGGCGGCAGCCCACTCACACGCCGCAACCTCGATTTCGACGGCGGAAACCGCGGCCGAAAGCGAGACTTTAGCAGCAGCCCAGCTGCCCCCCGAAGGCTCGTCCGACGCGCTTTCCCCGGCTGCCGGCAATGCCGTGCCCGTCCCGGCGTCCAGAGCCCCGGTGCGCGAAAAAATCAAAAAGCTTCCCGCCGCAGCCAAAGCCGCGCCGAAAAAAATCGTCGAACGCACGTTGGAGGCAACGCTGAAAACCGTGGAAAAAGCCGCCGAGACCGAAGCGCAGAAAGCTGCCAGAAAAGCCCTCAAAGCAACGGCAAAAGCGCGTAAGGCGCTAAAAGCGATGACCAAGGCCAAAAAGGCTGCCCGCCGGGCGGAAGCGGAAGCCGCCGCGCTTAACGGCGCATTCCCGAAAACTGCAAATGCAGCCCCCGCTGCGGATGCCGCCACAGCTCCCGCCGATACAATGTCTGCCCGTGTCAAAAAGCTGCCCGTCGGCGCCAAAGCCGCCGCAGCCGGCATCAGGCAGGCCACCACTGCCGCCGCCAAAAAGGCCGCCCGCGAAATCAAACAGAAACTGAAACAGATTCTCCACTCCGCGGAAGAAGAAGTCTTCTATTACGAACGTCGCCAGATAATCCTGCTTACGGTGGTTTACGCCGCCATTGCCTGCCTGGTTTGGGTTCTGACCCGCTGTATGCTTTGTGCCGGACTGTTCACAAGCTGGGCGCTGGTCGTCTTTATGACTGTGGTCATGGCGCTGTCGCTCGCGGCTCTCGCCTCGGTCGTCTTCGTGCTGATATTCCCGCAGAAGCTGGCCGTCGTAACCAACGAAGGGATAAAAATCGACCACAACGCTTTCCTGAAATGGAGCGACGTCGCGCTGGCCGAAGAAAAATATACCGGCTGGCTGACCCGCCGTCCGATAATCGCCCTGCATCTCGTTCCCGGCGCCGAATACCGCCTGACGTTTATGCAGCACCTGTGCCGGCATAACGTGTTCACGCCGTTTTCCATCCCGCTTTACGCGATGGTTCCGGAAGACGCCGCCAAAATACGTACGCTCGTTAAACGCTACGCGGAATATAAGGACAGCCGGGACTAGCCTTGACCGGGCTTAATCCCCGCCTTTTCGCCGCCGATGCGGCAATGCCGGAACGCCCCCGCACCCCGGCATTTTTTATGCGCGGCAAATACCGCTTCCCGTCGCACGCCGCCATACCCGTGCCGCTGCCCGTACCGCTGGCACCGCTCACAACCTCTCCGCCACAAAAAAGACAAAAAGGACAAAAAAAGCTTGCATTTAGCAAAACTTTGCGATATACCTTTTTCATAAAGAAAACAATTATGTCGAACAATTAATCTAAAATTTTTATGAAAAGAATAGCATTAGGCGTCTTCTCTCAAGAAAACGCAACAGAAAACATGTTGGAATATGTCAGACGCAATCATGAGCTTGAAGCTATGGAGCAATGGCGGATACTCAAGCGCCCCGGCGCAAAGAAAATCCTCCTCGAATATGTCAGGCACGGCGGCTTGCTCTGCTACGGCGTCGAGTACATCATCTTTCGCCTCTGGCCCAAATCCGACACGGCGGAAATTATGCTGGAATACGCCAAAAACGGCATACTGCCCGACGTAAAGTTTCTCCCCCGGCTGTTTAAGCTGCCTGACGCAAAAGAGATTTTTCTTGAATTCGTCAAACACAACCCAGACGGCCTCCGGGAAAAAGTCCAGCTCCAAATCCTCAACCGGCCTTACGCTGACGAGATAATGCTGGAATCCGTCAAACGCGGCGGATGGCTCTGCTATGATGCCCAAGTCAGAATGTTCGACCAGCCCGATGCAGGGAAAATCTTCCTTGAATATGTCAGACACAGGCATGAACTCTGCTACGGCGCTCAAGTCAGAATCTTTGACTTGCCCGACGCGGGAAAAATTTTTCTGGAATATGTCAAGCTTGGAAAGCCTCTCTGCTTTGATATCCAGCTTCAGATTTTCCAGCTGCCCAATGCAGGGGACATCTTTCTTGAACACGCCAGACACGGATGGTCGTTTTATGACGAACCCCTGAACCGGCTCTTTAGGCTGCCCGGCGCAGGAAAGATTATATTTATGTACGTCAGACAAAGAAAGATAGACGGCGTAAAAGAGATAGTCAGAGCTTTCAGACGGCGTGCGTAAGAAACGTCTTTAAACCGAAAAGCGGCTGTTCCTTTATGGAGCAACCGCTTTTTTTATACCAGCAACACAGCACGGCCATGCTTCCTCCAGCCGCAGCCGTCGCCGCCCACACGCCCGTAGTACAGCACTGCCCATGGCGCCGCCATACCCGTGCGCTGCTCTAGTCGCTCTCTTCGCCCGTATCGCTGATACTGCCCGTATCGCTGATACTGCCCGTGTCGCTGACACTGCCCGTGGCGCCGGCATCGGCAATCCCTTTAACCACGCGTTCCAGCACGCCCTGCATTTTGGAAATCACGATGCCGTAGTTGGTAACCTTAACGCCCTGCCGTGCGCATTCGTTAATCCGCCGCCGCACTTCCGCGCGGTTCAGCATACAGCCGCCGCAGTGCACCACCAGCGCGTAATCTTCCAGATTATCGGGAAAATCCGCGCCCTGCGTCCACTCGAACTTCAGTTCCCTGCCGGTATATTTTTTCATCCAGTTCGGAATTTTGACCCGCCCGATATCGTCGCAGGTAACATGGTGCGAACACCCTTCCGCAATCAGCACCCTGTCGCCGTCTTTGAGCGTGTCAATCGCTGCCGCGCCTGCCAGCTGCGCCGCGAAATCGCCTTTATAGCGCGCAAACAGGGTCGAAAACGTCGTCAGCCTGATGTCTTCCGGCACCGCAGCCGCCACTTCCCTGACCGCCTGGCTGTCGGTAATGACCAGCGCCGGTTTTGCCGCCAGCCCCCGCAGCATATCCGTAACTTCGCTTTCCTTAACCGTCAGCGCCATCGCTCCGGCATCCAGCACTTCGCGCAAAACCTGCACCTGCGGCAGTATCAGCCGCCCTTTCGGCGCCGCCAGGTCAATCGGCACCACCAGCATCACCAGGTCTTTCGGCTTAATCAGGTCCGCTGCCAGCGGCGGCTCGTGCGCCAGCGGTTCCAGCACCTCGGCCATACGCCGTTTCAACGCGTCGATGCCCTCGCCGGTCTTTGCCGAAACTGCCACCCCGTCATAAAGCTGCATCACCGCCCGGTCAAATTTGCCAAGTTGCCGCTCGTCGCAGAAATTAAAAACCGGAATAAACGGAATGCGCTTCTCCACCAGTTTGGAAAGCTGTGTTTCGTTTTCTTTCGTAAGGCCGTCCCTGCCGATAACCAACAGTACCATATC
>ENA-OUQW01002572-OUQW01002572.1-human-gut-metagenome-genome-assembly--contig:-NODE-2572-length-14757-cov-6.754183_pt1 | contig 14757 bp, 8 predicted proteins | sample MGYA00248464_ERZ548849 | MGnify/ENA primary metagenome ERZ548849 (study PRJEB26491, sample SAMN04978193) | human gut metagenome | host: Homo sapiens | study: EMG produced TPA metagenomics assembly of... | reverse complement strand
AACGGCGTACTCATCGTCAACGTAGCCGGCAAATCGGTCAAAGTAGTGAAATAAAGCACAATACAGCCCCCTCCGGGCGATATAAACAAAGGCACAAAAGCCTCGACAAAAGCACAATTACTCACTTTGTGCTCCTGTCAAGGCTTTTGTTATTTTGTGCTTTTGTTTGAATTATCGGGCGCGGATGCGATGCCAGTCAATCGATTGTTTCCGACCGGTCGGACAGGTCGGACAGGTCTGACTCGTCTGACTATCCGGCGCGATACTTCGTTATCCCAGCAGGTTGCGGAGGGCTTGCTCGAGGGAGGCGCCTTTTTCGAGCGACAGCTTGGTGCGCAGCCGCCAGCGTGCCTGCTTGACCGATTCGGGACGCACACCCATCGTGTCGGCTATATGCTTGGTGTCCATACCCATGGCTATGTAGGTGGCAAGACGTATGTCGGGTTCGGTGAAAGCGCTGTTGAGTTCAAGCAACCGCTGGGCAAATTCGGGATGCATCGAGCTGAATGTCTCGATAAATGTCTCGCGGTCACCCTGTTTCACAGCGTGCGACTTTATCGCGTTGACTATACGGCGCGTCTCGCCGGCAGGGATACGTCCGGCGTCGCTCATGTCGCCTATCTCCTTGCCTACGCTGGTGATGAGCTGCTCAGACTCCGAGCGGGCTATCTGGGTGGCAATCAGGCGGCGCGATATGCTGTCGCGTTCGCTGGCAGCCCTCCGTCCCATCATTTTAAGCCGCTGTATGCGCAACGTCACCACCCACCCCGCCACGACGAGCAGAAGCGTAAGCACGAAAGCCACGCATACGTATTTAAATGTCGCGCGGTTGCGTTGCAGTTCCGCTTCCAGACGGCGCGAGGAAATCGCCCGCATCGTCTCGAGGGCGGCTATTTCGTCAGGCTCGTTGGCAAGGCTTATCTCATCGGTCAGGTCGACGGCATCTTTCAGGGAACGGAAAGCCGCCACGGTATCGCCCCCGGCGGCACTCGCGTCGCTCATGGCATAGAGGGCGTAAGCGGCGAAATCGGGTTCACCCTCCTCTATCGCCGCATCGAGAGCCTCTTCGGCCAGTTCCGACGCACGCTGATACTCGCCGCGGCTCAACGCATACCGGCTCATGCAGTTGAGCAGCACAGCCCCTGGATGCTCACGCTGCATGTCATACAGCCTCAGCAACGCCGTGGTGTCGGCCGAGTAATCATACAATTTTTCCAATACCATCTCCTCGACATCGGGACGCGAGGCTACATAACTGTTGTCGCGCAGACCGTAGAGCAGCGCCACGGCCGACGTAGTGTCGCGCATCACAATGTAGGCCGAAGCAAGGTTCATGCTGTTGAACACCGCGATGTCGTCCGCTCCGGCAAGCCGGTAGAGAGAATCGGCACTGTGGTAGGCGGCAATGGCACCCTCGGCGTCGCGGACATTATTCAGCAGGTTGCCAAGCTCGGTATACAGTGCCCCGGCGAGAAAATCGTCGCCGGCAGTGCGGAAATAATCCAGGCGGCTCACCGTACGCTCATACGCGGCTATATCGCGCACCGCACTGTTGTCGGCATGCCATGCCACGCGGTTGTACAGATAGGGACATGCAGCCGAATCCACACTCCCGAGCAGCGCGGCGAGCATCGAGTCGGATGCCGCCACATCGCCATGCATGCGTGATGCCATGGCGCGGTAGTAGCCGGCACGGGCCGTCAATTCTTCATTATCCCCCTCCCGCTGAGCCTGACGCTCAATCTCGTCAGTCCACACCCCGACACTGTCAGGGTCGGTATGGTGGTAGATGGCGTAATCAAGTCTCTGCGACAATGTGTCGACAACATCGTTGACGGCAGGCCACGGGTGCGGTTTTGCAGTGCGCGGGCGTGAGCACGCCACGGTCAAAACCGCTGCGGCAGCCACGAATATACTGTAAATCGTCCTTTTCATGCGTCTAATTTAGCCAAATCGCTCCGATTGTGCAAATTACGCAGGCCGAAATAGACCGAAAATAGACCTTATGAAATTACTCCGCACCCCGTTCTTCCGGTATCAAAAAAGTATATACTGGAAATGAACAGTCTCACAATGAGAGTTTTATTCATGAAAGGGCGTATATTTGCCGCCGATTATTCACATTTCCTTATCAATTAATTATTAATGAAACGGTTTCTGATAGCTGCAGCTATGCTCGGCATTCTATTGCCGGCCAACGCCATAATATGGCGTTATGACAATTTCAACAAATCGAAAAAGCAATGTACGCTCACCGGCTGGGGCGGCAACCAGCCCTCATCGGGCAAACTCTCGGTACCGGCAAGCTACAAACACACCGACGGTGTCACCTACAGCGTGGTAGCCATCGAGCCTCACGCCCTCGACAACCTTACCGAAGTGACCGAAATCACCATACCGGCGACAATTACAAGAATAGGCGACTCAAAATCAGGTACATACCCATGCAGGCCGATGAATTTCGACAACTGCCCGGCACTTAAGAAATTCATCGTAAACACAAGTAACAAGTACTTCAGCACCATTAACGACATGCTCTATATCGATGACGACTACCTGCTGGCGGTGCCGCAGGCCATACCGGCAGGAGGAGGTTCATTCGCGCTGCCATCCGTCACGAGATATATAAGCGAAAGCGCATTCCGCGGCAACAGCACCGTCACCACCCTTACGTTGCCGCGCCGGTGCAACATCAGCCACAACGGCGGCCTCAACCGCGCCAAATCCATACGCAGCTATGTAGTCACAGGCTCCGGCTCTTCATATAGCCTGAGTGTCGTCGACGGCATGCTTATCGAAGGGGGCGAGCGCATTGTGTCATGTCCTCCGAAAAATCCGGCCGCCACACTGACCGTACCGTCGTCGGTCGACCGTATCGAAGAGTACGCATTCGCCAATACCACCAATCTCAAAAGCATCGACCTCTCCGCAGTATCGAAAATAGGCAAAAGAGCTTTCCAGAACTCGGGTTTAATCAATCTCACCATACCCGGCACCGTGACTTCGATGGGCATGAGCACATTTGAAGGCTCGGAGTCACTCCAGACAATACATTTAGAGAGCGTAAAGCTCACCATTCCCGCACGATTTGCCAAAAGCTGCCGCTCGCTGACGCGCGTGACATCGGAAAATCCCATTGACCTCATCGACGAGGCAGCGTTCAAGAACTGCTCGTCGCTGGCAGAGTTCCCCTTCTCGGCAAGCACGGCTATCTACGGCGACTCGGTGTTCACATCATGCGGTTTCACCAAAGTAATCTACAGCGACGACCGTACCAACGGCTCCACCACCGCATGCGAACACATGTTCTCTCTATGCCGCAGCCTCGAGATAATCGACGCATCGGCAGTGCGCGGCACAGAGAACTCCTCATTCGACCTGTACCCGTATTTCGCCTCCAACTGTCTGAAGCTGACCACTCTCAAACTTCCGGCATTCACATCGTTATGGAAAACCACCGAAGCGCCGTCATCTCCGGCGTTCGGCTACGCCTGCGTGCTCAACCATATCGAGATGGGCACCCTGTACACCATTGAAAACAGACCTCAGTTCTGCTATTCCCCCTCAGGCTCAACTCTCAATTTCAAGCCGAAAGTATACATTGCCGTCACTGCCAACCGCAAATACTCCGAGGATTACAATTGCTGGGCCATAGGCCCGATGTTCCAGGCTGCCAACGGCGCCACCGTGTCGCCGCAGGTATATGTCGACTCCTACTCCCCCTCGGTAGACTATATATGCCCAACGGCCTCATATTTCGTACCCGGCGGTACTTTGCACAAATATTCCGAAGCCTCATCGGCCGGATGCACCGTGCGCCACAACTTCACCATACAGTTTGAGGAAACCGACGACTGCGATCTTAAAGTCACTGTCGGACAGGTATATCCCCCCACTGCCGATGTCAGTGACTTCAAAATCGCTTTCAACGACCTCGAACCCATCGGCATCGGCCGTGAAGGCTCCGTGCTGTCAGGGAGCTCGGGTCTCGTGCTGGGATATGTGCAGGAAGTCACCGTAAGCTACACCGTCGACGGCATACCCATGTCGACCATCTACCCCAAGGAACACTGGCTGTACGGAGGAGTTGACGACATCACCATCGACAACGCAGGCGGCATCTCAGTGTCAGGTCGCCACATCACAGGCGGCGACGACTGCGCTTCAATCACAGTCTACAACATGACCGGAGCCACCGTATGGCACGAGGAGGGCAACGAAACATATCTCCCCGGCCTGACCCCCGGTGTCTATGTAGCCGAAGCCACTACGACCGCCGGCCGCAAGAGCACCTGCCGGTTCATGCTCCGATAAGCAGTTACTTACAATATCTTACAACTCATCTTTTACAATATGAAACTAAAATTCACGGCCATCGGCGTCATCGCCGCAATGTTTGCCTTCAGCGCTTCGGCAACCGAGGTGGGCGCACAAATCGACCTCACGCCCAATCTCCGCGCAAAAGTACTCTCCGTCGACGGACAGAACCACAAAGTGGAAGTGTTCGCCAACCCTGACAACAAGCCGACAGGCGATGTCGAAATCAAAAACACCTACTTCATCGGCCTCAACAACTACACCGTCACCCGGATTGCCACCAAAGGCTTCTCCTACACCGACATCACCGGCATAACCACCGGCATCGACATGCGTATCATAGGTTCGCAGGCTTTCTACGGCTGCACCCGACTCGCATACTATAAAGAATACGAGGCCGGCAGCGTCGAAGTCATAGGCGACGAGGCATTCGGACATACCTACGCGCTGTCGTCAATCTCACTCCCCGCCGTAGTGCATATCGGCGACTACGCATTCATGCGCTCCGGACTTAAGTCAGCCGCATTCCCCGCCATAAAGGAACTTGGCGGCGCCGCATTCTACGAATGCTTCTCGCTCGCGTCATTCACCGGCGGAGAGCACCTGCTCACTGTCGGCAACATTGCCTTCGCCAACTGCAAGCCGCTCGTGGGCGTGACCCTCGGCCCGCAGCTCACCACCATGGGCACAATGACACTGGCGTTCACCGAAGTCATGACCCAGATTGTCATACCGCAGTCAGTGACGGCCATAGGCAAAGACTCATTCTCGGGAAGCGCAATCAACCGCGTGTTTGTCCTGGCTCCCAAATTCATGGATTTCTGCGATGAGAGCCGCATATTCCGCAACACCAACATCAAGAAAGTATATTGCATCCCGTCGCTTACCGAAGCCGTGACAAAATATCTCGCCGCAGGAAGCACCGCCAATCCCGCCTCATCTCTCACCAAAGCGACCGTAGCCCCGATTACCGAAGTGCTCGACCTCGAGAAAAAAGCCGGCAACAACTACGCTCCCGTCAAGAAACTTGAAGGCATCTCCGACCTGCATCTCTATGACGCCGTAAGCGGCGCCGAGATTCCTGCAAAGAACGGCCTGTATGAAATCACTGCCGACGCAGTCAGAATATCCTATCGTATCGACGACATCAACCTTCTCGACTACACAATGTCAATGTCGGGCTCCGGCTCCGTCGACGGCATCGAAGTCGATGACGACAATGCACCCGCCGAATACTACAACCTGCAGGGCATACGCGTCGACCGTCCCGAAAAAGGCATATTTATACGCCGCACCGCCAAAGGCTCATCACTCATAGCGCTATAAAGGCTCTCAACAGGAGCGGGGTACGAATAGGAGCGGGGGCGTCTCGCCCCCGTGGTAATTTCTTGTGATTAAGAATAATACCACGGGGACGAGACGCCCCCGCTCCTATCACTGCCCGACACGAATAACACCATTGACCGACACGATGTGATATTCTCCGGGATAAAAAAGCAGCAGAATATTTAACATTTTGTCAAAATATTATGCACTAATGCATTTTTTTGCTAAAAAATTGATATTCTTTATTTGCATAAATTAAAAATACGCTATATCTTTGCGACATGATAGCACGCCATGGCGTGCTTTTGCGGTTGCCAGACCGCAAAAACGATATTCCGAATTTATTCACATTATCTAAAACAATATCGCATGAAGAAACTTTACACATTAGCTTTTTCCGTACTGCTTTGCGGATCGGCATTTGCAGAAGGCCGTCAGCCAATAGCAAAAACACTCGACAAAATCGCCAATCCCGTTGAAAATACATCAGAAATGTATCTCCCCGGCGCAGTTAAAGCTCCAGCACAGGCATCAGCTCTTGCTACCGCCTCTGACATGGCCGGCACGTACACCTGGAACTGCCAGAACCTCCTTAACTCAAACAATCCTGACGGCACAATGCTGACACTCGAGATTAAAAATGCTCTCACCGGGGAAGCCACTATATCAGGTTTTGCCCAGAACTATGTTGTCAAAGCTACTGTCGATGTCGCAAACGGAACGATTTCAATCCCCTCGCCACAAGACCTTGGTCCTGACAGCTACGGTGATACCAACTACTTCTATCTCAAAGACGTAAGCGGTAGCAGTGTAGTCCCCGGACTCGGCTCAAAACCGGCATCGATAGGTACTATTGAAGGAAACACTGTGACATTCCCAAATCTTGACGTATGGGCTATCGGTGATTACACAAATGAAAATCTTGGATGGTGGACTTTAACCTATACCAACGTCCTGACAAAAGTTGACGTAGACTATAGTGTCGCTATTGATATGGCCGACTGTGCCGATGACGACGAATTCACATTCTCAGTCAATGCGGGCCCCAAAGCCACCAATCTGGTATATTTCATTACCAAAGGAATGTATGAACCCTCACAAGCAAATCTTGATATTGTGGCAGCAAATGGTACTGAGCTTCCCAGCACTGAGGATTTGAGCCTTTCAGCCGGCGCATTCGGTCGCGGTGGTTATACTCTTTTCGTCGCAGCACTTGATGAAAGCGGAAATGCCAAAGCCGGTGACAGCCGTGTATTCTATGTTTACGCTGATGATGCCGAAAACTGGACTACTCTCGAAGGCGAAGCCGTTTATTCCGAAGACCTCATCAATTCGCTCTACAATAACAGCTCGGTCAATGATTATAACCTCGCTGTACAAGTAAATAATGATACCCCCGGATATTTCCGCCTTGTCAACCCTTACGGAGAGGCATATCCCAAGGCTTCAAAGAACAAACACGAAGCTACACACACTCATAACCACTACCTCTACATCAATGCTTCCGATCCCGAGAAGGTAGTCGTAGAATTCTCACCCCTCGCAATCGACTTCGGTGACGGTTCGATGTATGCCAACTCAATGGTCAACTACTTGCTTGACCGTGGCGCAACTGAAGCTGATGTTGCAGACTACTACGGCAAATATGACACCGCAACCCGTACAATTACTGTACCTGCAAAATCCCTCATCATCGGTGAAAGCGGGTATGAATATGGTTCTCCCGGTCTTGGTAATTCCAACAACCTCTTCAAAGTAGTGCTTCCCGAATCGGCAGGTGTTGACGACATCATCTCCGACTCGAATGCTGATGCTCCCGTTGAATATTTCAACCTGCAGGGTGTACGCGTGGCCAATCCCGCTGCCGGACAGCTCGTCATCAAGCGTCAGGGCTCGGAAGTCACAAAAATGGTTGTACGCTGATAAAGCCATAACATATAACTCAGCCACCCCGCTGCAAAATAAAAAATCACCCTCATTGGAGGGTGATTTTTTATTTGTCATCAAAGTCGGACTTGTCGGACCGGCCAGACCTGTCGGACACAATCAGCAAGTAGGCTGAGTGGAGCGGGGGCGTCCCGCCCCCGAGGTGATTTATGTGACTGAAAGAATACCACGGGGGCGAGACGCCCCCGCCCCTGTCCTATTTACTCGAACAGGCCGCCGATGCCGTCGTTGAGGGCGTGGCCGAGATGGGTATAGGCAAGGTCGGTGACTTCGCGTCCGCGGGGGGTTCGCTTGATGAAGCCTTCCTTTATGAGATAAGGCTCGTACACCTCCTCGATGGTGCCCGGGTCCTCGCCGAGAGCCGTGGCTATGGTAGTGAGGCCGACGGGACCTCCCTTGAATTTCGTTATTATCGTTGTAAGTATCTTGTTGTCAATCTCATCGAGGCCGTAACGGTCGATATTTAGTGCTTCGAGGCCGAACTTGGCTATCGCGAGGTCTATCACGCCGGAGCCTTTCACCATGGCGAAGTCGCGCACACGGCGCAGCAGGGCGTTGGCTATACGGGGCGTGCCTCGCGAGCGCATCGCGATTTCGAGCGCCGCATCCGAAGTGCAGCGTGTGCCGAGCAGGCGCGCCGAGCGGAGCACGATTGAGCGCAATATCTCATGGTCGTAATATTCCAGATGGCAGTTGATGCCGAAACGCGCGCGCAGCGGCGATGTAAGAAGCCCGGAACGGGTGGTCGCGCCGACAAGCGTGAACGGCGACAGCGTGAGCTGCACCGAGCGTGCGCCGGGGCCTTTGTCTATCATGATGTCGATACGGTAATCTTCCATCGCCGAGTAGAGATATTCCTCGACAACAGGGCTTAGACGGTGGATTTCGTCGATGAAAAGCACATCGTTCTCCTCGAGCGACGTAAGAATGCCCGCGAGGTCGCCGGGCTTGTCGAGCACCGGTCCCGACGTCACCTTGAACCCCACGCCAAGCTCATTGGCGATGATGGCCGACAGCGTGGTCTTGCCCAGTCCGGGAGGCCCGTGGAGCAGCAGATGGTCGAGAGCCTCGCCGCGCATACGCGCGGCAGCCACGAATACCCTGAGGTTTTCCACTATCTTCTCCTGACCGGAGAAATCTTCGAAGCGCTGCGGGCGCAACGCGCGCTCGAAATCGCCGTCGCGGTCGTCGCCCTGAGCGCGTATATCAAACGTATCAGCCACGTTTACAGATACTTGTCGCCAAATGATATTTTGGCGTCGTTAACCATATTCTTTATGCGCTGCTCCTCGGCCTGCGGGCAGATGAGGAGCACATCGCCGGCATCGGCCACGATGTAGTCCTTCAGTCCGTCGACCACGATAAGTTTGCCGGGATTCTTAACGGCGAATATATTGCCCGTCGAGTTGTAGGCGAGCACGGCGCACTGCTGCGTGACGTTGGCGTCGCGGTTTTTGGGCGAATTGTCATAGAGCGCGCTCCATGTGCCGAGATCGTTCCACCCGAAATTGACTGTCTCGACATATACGTTCGATGCCTTTTCCATCACTGCGAAGTCGATGGATATGCCCATGCAACCGGGGAAATTGTGCGCAATCCATTCATTTTCGGCCGGAGTGCTGAACTTGTCGGCGCCACGCTCAAACAGGTTGGCTATGTCGGGCGCATGGTGCATCAGGGCGCTCTTTATGCTGCGGGCGCTCCACAGGAAAATACCGGAATTCCAGAAAAATTCGCCCGATTCGAGGAATACTTTGGCAAGTTCGAGATTAGGTTTCTCGGTGAATGTCTTTACGGTGAGAATATCGCCTTCGACACGGTCGCCTACCTGTATGTAGCCGTAGCCCGTCTCGGGACGCGTCGGGCTGATGCCGAGCGTAAGGAGCGCGTCATGCTGCTCGACAAATTCAAATCCCTTGGCTATGGCTGCCTCAAACTCCCTCTCGCGGGTGATGAGGTGGTCGCTCGGGGTCACTATCATTGATGCCTCGGGGTCGATGGCCGCTATGTGCCATGCGGCCCATGCTATACAGGGCGCGGTGTTGCGGCGTGCCGGTTCGAGGAGTATATGTTCATCCCTGATGTCGGGGAGCTGCTCTTTGACAAGCGACGCATACTGCGCATTGGTGACTATTATGATATGCTCGGGGTCGACCAGAGGAAGCACACGGTCATAGCTCATCTGCAGGAGCGTACGCCCGGTGCCGAGGAAATCGATAAACTGCTTGGGGCGGTCAGTGCGGCTGTAGGGCCAGAAACGGCTTCCGATGCCGCCGCACATAATTACGCAATATCTATGTGGATTAATCATAACGTAGAGGTTTTTATAATTTGTAGGGACGCACGGGCCGTGCGTCCGATGATTATGGCATCACTGATTTGGATACCCATCTTCACAAAGTTAAGATTTATATTTGAAACGACAAAAAATGCCGAAAAAAAGCATATATTTGCAATAACCGAAAATCTTAAAATTATAATGGATACCTCTGTTACAATTCATAACATATCAGAATACGATGAAATACTGCGACAGGCTGTCGCAGTTATTGACGGATACACTAAACTAATCATACCCCGCGACGAGCTAAAACAACTAATCTCTGATGAAATAAGGACTTTCAATACAGAAAATATATGAAAAAGAAACTTGTAATATCGACCGGCGCGGGCATCAGCGCCGAAAGCGGCATATCGACGTTCCGCGACGCCAACGGACTTTGGGAAAACTACAACGTGCAGGATGTGTGCTCGGCCGACGGCTTCGCGCGCAATCCGGCTCTCGTACACAATTTCTATAACGACCGCCGCGCGCAACTCGCCACTGTCGAACCAAACGCCGCCCACCGCGGCCTCGTCGAGCTTGAAAAGGATTTTGACGTATACGTCATCACGCAGAATGTCGACGACCTGCACGAGCGCGCCGGCAGTTCCAACATACTGCATCTGCACGGCCAGCTGATGACGCTCCGTGCCGTCGACGACGAGTCGAAGGTCTACCGGCTCAAGGACGCCTCGTTCCGCTCCACCCCCGACACCGTAATCGACGGACACCGCGTGCGCCCCAACATCGTATTCTTCCAGGAAGCGGTACCGATGATGGAGCCGGCCGCACAGCTCGCGTCGGAAGCCGACATATTCGTTGTGATAGGCACCACATTGCAGGTATACCCGGCAGCCGCACTGATGCAGTACGTGCGCCGCGGAGTACCGGTATTCTACATCGACCCCAATCCGGCCGCCGTCCCCGCCCCATACTGCCATATCCGGACTTCTTATTGCAAAAAACATCATTTACCGTTATTTGCAACACTACATTTTAACCGGCAACATACGCAACTTTAGCACTGAAAATCAGCAACTTACTATTTTTGACGCACTACATTTAGCCGCCTTGCCATTGTAATCATACTCAGGATTAAGTTACTTTGCAGGACTCAATCAAACGAATTATTTTCCACTTTTATCATGAAAAAGAGCTTTACTATTGACAGGATTTTTGTTGCTATCGCCCTCGTTCTCATCGGAGCGATGCATCTTTCGGCAGCCGACAGGCTGCTTGTTATCGGCGACGCCACATGGGGTAAATGGAGTCTTGACCGCACGTCGGTAATGCTCCGCGACAACGGTAACGAAAACATTTTCCGCTACACCGGCTGGCTTGAGGCCGACAAAGAGTTCAAATTTCTCGCACAGGCACAATGGGACGGAATCGAATACCGCAATGCTTCCGACAATCCCTACGACATATCACGTCTCGCCTATTCCGACAAGGGAAGCGCCCCCGACTATAAGTTCAAAGTCGGCGAAAGCGCCAACTACACCATTACCTGCGACCTCGGCGCAATGACCGTATCGGTAGTCAAAGCCGATTACCAGCAGGCACCCATACTCCATGACGTACTCTATCTTGTAGGCTCGGCCACGCCCGGCGAATGGGCGCTGTGGCAATCGCTTCCCATAGAGCAGGACGCCTCCAACCCGTTCCGTTTCTCGGGAACAGTATCACTCAAGCCCGGCACATTCAAGATAGCCACCAACTGCTACGCCGATTACAACGAGCAGAAATTCTTCTTCCGCGACCCGTCGGACAACGGACGCATATCGGAGGACGGCACCGACGACCGCCAGTGGACCATCGACACCGCCTCCGACTACAACGTGACCGTCGACCTCTCGGCTTCGACAATCTCGATTGAACCGGTGTCGGAGCAGCCCGGCACACTCGGCGCATACCGCAGCCGGAGCTACGACGGCAACTCCGTGGTCATCACGGCTGAAAACGGCACGCTGACTCTCACCCCCTACAATGACTACGTGGTGAAGGTGTTCCCACGCGCCAACGGCGACAACACACCCGAACGCCGTTCGATAAGCGTGTACGCCGCACCCGAAGGGTCGTTCAGCGTATCCGAGGACGATGACAATATCGTGCTGCGCACATCGGCCACCGCGGTGACCGTGTCCAAAGCCGACTGCCGCGTAAGTTTCTCCGACATGGCAGGCCGCACCGTATTGCGTGAGAAAAACGGCCTTGACAACAGCCGTTCGCCCCGCACCGCTTCATTCGAGGGGATGAACGACGAAGCATTCTACGGCGGCGGATACAACGGTAAACGCATCAACCACAACGGCACATCATTAGTGATGAACAACCGTCAGACCGGCGGCTGGGACTGCGACTGGGACGCACCCCACAACATCTGCATTCCGTTCGTCGTGTCGACCGGCGGCTACGGTCTCTACTTCGACGACCATCACCGCAACGCCCGCATATCACCCTCTTCAGCCGGCACCACCTACTATTCGGGGAGCGCCACACCGATAGCCTATTATTACATCGGTTCGGCCGACGGCGGCATGGCCTCGGTGCTTGAGAACTATACATTCCTCACCGGCCGCCAGGAACTTCCCCCCTACTGGGCTTTGGGCTACATGACATCACGCTACGGCTATCACTCGCAACAGGAGGCCGAGGAGGTTGTCGCTTCGGTCAGGAAAGCCGGTCTGCCTCTCGACGCTATCGTATTCGACCTCTACTGGCAGGGCGAGGGCAACAACGGCATGGGCAATCTCGACTGGTACGCACCCAAATTTCCCGACGCAAAGAAAATGATGTCAGACTTCGCGTCGAAAGGCGTAAAGACCATCTGCATCACCGAGCCGTTCTTCACCTCCGACTCGCGCAATTATTCGGTGCTTAAGGAGAAAGGCTACTTCGCCGACGATGATGTGTCCAACATGTGGTGGCTCGGCTCCGACAAAGTAGGCCTCATCGACTCCTCCAATCCCGCAGCCATGGACTGGATGTGGCAGTTCTACAAACAGCGTACCGAGGAAGGCATGGGCGGCTGGTGGCTCGACCTCGGCGAACCTGAAAGCCACGACGATGACTCGCACCATGTGGGCGGCACAGTCGACCAGGTGCACAACGAATTCGGCGACCTGTGGACAAGCCGTGTATACCGCGGCTACAAAGAGGACTTCCCCGATGTGCGCCCCTTCCTGATGCCCCGTGCCGGAACCGCCGGCATGCAGCGCTACTCAACATTCCCCTGGTCGGGCGACATCAAGCGCTCCTACAAGGGTCTGGAAGCACAGATACCGGCGCTTCTCAGCTCCGGCATGTCGGGCGTGGCCTACATGGGCAATGACGTAGGCGGCTTCGCTGCCGACGGTGTAGGCACCGACTCATGGCTCTACCTGCGCTGGATCGAGATGGCCACATTCTCGCCGATGATGCGCACCCACTCCACCTACCTGCCCGAACCGTACCTGCCGGAATACGCCGATGTGTTCGACGCCGTCAGCAAGCACCTGCACCTGCGTTACAGTTTCCTTCCCTACACCTATACCCTCGCGTGGGAAAACGCGACGAAAGGCACTCCGCTCGCCCGTCCGCTCAACTTCCACGATGTTGCCGGCGCGACACCATCGCCCTCGGGATGCCGCGACCAATACCTTTGGGGACGCGACATAATGGTAGCACCCGTGGTGACATGCAACACGTTCAAGCGCTCCATCACCTTCCCGCAGGGCACATGGGTCGATCTCAACGACCTCACCAAGGTATACGCCGGCGGTTCTACCGTGGAATATGACGTGCCCCTCGAGAAACTGCCTTACTTCGGCCGCGTCGGAGCTTTCATACCGCAGTTCTCGCAGACAGCCTACACCACTTCATCGGAAATCGACAATACGCGTCTTACCGTCACATATCTCGCTCCGTCGGCCTCTGCAAGCACATACGCTGCCGCCAACTCTGCCGCCGTCAACCGCTCGGTAATGTTCGAGGACGACCATACATCGACCTCAACGCTCGACAACGGACAATACATGATTACGACATTCGAAGGGGAGGACACCCCCGACGGACATATAATACGCGTAAGCCACGAGGGCGCATATCCCGGCATGCCCGCGACGCGCACCTATACCTTCGTGGTACCGGGCTACAACAAGGCACTCAAGAGCGCCGGCACCGACAACACCGAGTTCAATCGTGCGGCAAGCCGCGAGGCATTCGATGCAGCCGCTGACAACGCCTTCTATCTCGACGCCGACAACACCCTCTATCTCAAGAAAGTGATGTCAACAGGCAGCAACAGCGCAATCACAGTGAGTTCCAAAGACTATGTCACCGGCGTAGATGCGGTTGCAACTGACAACTGCGTCGTACTGGAATACTCCGCCGCCACCGGACTCCTCTCCTACTCACTCCCCGCAGGTTCGACCGACGCCACCCTGACAATTGTCGACCTCGGCGGCTCAGTGATAGCGGAATACACCGCCCTGACAGCCAATTCGACCATCTCCCAGATGTCGGCACCGGCCACAGCTCCCGGCCTCTATCTGGCCACACTGAGCGGACGTCTCCCCTCCGGCACCCCCGTCCGCCGCACAATCAAACTTCCCATTCATTAATCTCCTAAATGCAAATAGCGAACGGCCCGGCTGCCTGCGTAAGGTAACCGGGCCATTCCATATATGGCCACACAGTGCATCATAGCCACATAGCACTCCAAAAATCGGGTCAGCTGCAAAAGGCGGTTGAAATGTTAAAAAGCAATACGAATTAAAATCATTTTCAAGAGTATGCCCGGAGAGCCAGCGGCTCGTGGATTGTTATTAACCCCGGCTCGGAGAACGCGGAGCGGGCGCAGACCG
>ENA-OUQW01002570-OUQW01002570.1-human-gut-metagenome-genome-assembly--contig:-NODE-2570-length-14759-cov-39.227965_pt1 | contig 14759 bp, 9 predicted proteins | sample MGYA00248464_ERZ548849 | MGnify/ENA primary metagenome ERZ548849 (study PRJEB26491, sample SAMN04978193) | human gut metagenome | host: Homo sapiens | study: EMG produced TPA metagenomics assembly of... | reverse complement strand
ATCACCTTCCGCAGCAGCAACGAAAGCACCTATGAGCCTTATCGCTCCACCACTACCGCGCCGGGCTTCACCGTAACGTACAACGGCAAGCCGCTGAAATTGGGCGTTGATTACACCGCCAGCGGCACTGCTTCCTCTGCTGGCGTAAGCACCCAGACGCTGACCATCAAGGCAGTCGAAGGCAGCGACTACACCGGCTCGAAAACCGCCGAATGGAGAATCGTTCCGCACAAGGCGAAGGTCGAGGTCGGAGACGTGATCAAGGCTTACGACGGCACGACCGATCTGCCCGACGGCAAGATTTCGCTTGTAAGCGCAGCAGGCTCCGCAGGCTATCAGGCCGGACTGCCGCTTCCTCTGTCGGAGGGCAACGGTTTCGAGCTGACCGACGCCAAGTATGATTCCGCCAACGCAAGCGAAACAGAAAAGAACATCTCCTTCACCGTCAAGCTGACAGATACGAACTATACCTTTGAAGACGGCACGAAGGAAAAAGCCTTTACGCTGAAGGGTTCGGAAACGGACAAGACCTTTAAGATCAATCCAGCCACCATCGACCTGAGTAACAACCGGTTTGAGCAGACTGTTTTCAACGATCTGGCAAAAACCTACGAGATCGATCTGAAACAGCTTCTGGATGAGCTCCTGAAAATGCAGAATCCTGCGGGTGTCGAGTACGGCAATATCGTATATGGTCAGCCGAGCGTCAACATGGACTCCGCGTACTATACCGTCGGCGGCGCAAACATCGGAAACGGCAAGCTGAGCCTGTCCATCAACAAGGCCGCAAGCTTCAAGCAAGGTGATGAAATTGGCACGGTAGCCGTCCAGGTCGAAACCACGAACTATCAGACGTTCACGCTGACCATCCATGTCAGTGTGCAGGACAAACTCGTTCCCGTTCTGGCTGAGGGCAATACTGTCAGCGCAACGGACATCACCTATGGTCAGGCGCTGGCTGACAGTAAACTCACGGTCAACGGCACGATGCAAGACCCCAACACCGGCGCAACCGTCAACGGCACGTTCGCGTGGACGGACGGCACAATCAAGCCGACTGCGGGCGACTATGAAGCCGAATGGACGTTTACCCCGGATTCCGAGGAATACGCAACCGTAACCGGCAACACGACCGTCACGGTCGCTCCCAAGTCCATCGAGGGCGCAAAGGTCACGCTGGAAGCTGACAGCTTTGTGTACGATGGAAATGAAAAAATGCCCGTGGTAAAAAGTGTTGTTCTGGACAACGTAACACTGACGTCTTTAACCGATTATGGCTATATTGTCGTCAAAAAGAGTAACGTTGGCATATACAACTTTACCATCACCGGTGATGGTAACTACACCGGTAAGGCCACGGTCGAGTGGAAGATTACGCCAAGAGAAGTGACACCCGCGATTGAAGTCGCATCCTGCACCTACACCGGCGATGCGCTGGAGCCGACCGTGACTCTCAAGGACGGAAATACGGTCATTCCGGCGGGAGAATACACGGTAGAGTATTCTGACAACACCAATGCCGGTACCGGCCGGGTGACCATCAAGGACGTTGCAGGCGGCAACTACGTCATCAAGGAGAAAACCCAGGACTTCACCATCACCAAGGCCGCCGCGCCTGACTTCACCAAGGAAACTGCGCTCGACATTGTAAACGGCCACGAAAAGACCTACACTGTGACGCTCCCCACTCTGCCCCCGCTGGAAACGCCCAAAGAGTACGGTGCGCTCACCTATGAGATCGGCGAAATCAAACTAAATGACGGCTACTACACCAGCGGCGCGAAGGTGGAAAACGGCGAGCTGACCCTGCCCATTCAGAAAAATGACGTGGAAACCACCGGCTCTGTGGGCACAGTGACCGTAGTGATCAAGAGCGCAAACTATGAGGACATCACGCTGACCGTCAACGTCAGCGCGAAGAACAGGATCACTCCCATCGGCACACCGACGCTGAGCAAGAACGCCATCACCTACGGCGACGCCCTGAATACCATCGCTCTCTCCGGCAAGCTCCATGATGATGTCAACAACGTGGATGTCGATGGAACCTTTAAATGGGTGGACGGCACGCATATACCCGTGGTTGGGAACGGTACCTATGCAGCCGAGTGGATTTTCGAACCGACTGACACCGAGAAGTATTTAACGGTTTCGGGAAGATCGAATATCACTGTCGAAAAGGCTCAACAGTACGGCAAGGTCAGCATGGCAGGCTATACTTACGGTCAAGCGCCAAGCACGCCGACCTTGACAGACCGGACTGGTGACGCGAATGCTCAAGTGTCCTACCGTTATTCCGCTGCTGGCAGCGGCTCCGTTCAGACGTGGGATATTCAGAATCCGCCCGCGCTGAACGCCGGTACCTACCGTATGTACGCCAGCATTGGTGATACGGATAACTACTACGGATTTGAAACTGTGTATTGCGAATTTGTGGTAGCGACGGCAACGCCGACCTACACCGCTCCCACCGGTCTGACGGCAAAATACGGTCAGACGCTGGCGGATGTGACGCTGCCGGACGGCTGGAGTTGGATGGATAGCAGCGAATCTGTGGGCGGCGCTTCGGTCGCGGTCAAGCCCTTCAAAGCGAAGTTCACTCCGACGGACACTGCCAACTACAACACGGTGGAGAACATCGAACTTGGTGTCACGGTGAATAAGGCGCACGGCGGCAGCCTCAAAACGGTCGAGCTGACGCAGAAGTACACGGACACCTCCGAGCACACCTACACGCCGGACTGGGCCGGACTGCCCGCCGGGCAGGACTGGACGTTCAGCAGCGAGGCGAGCATCGTCCTGTCCAAGCAGGACTTCGCAGCGAACGGCAGCTTGCTGACCTATGCCATCTCCGGCGGCAAGGCGGGAGACAAGATCACCCTCACCCTCAAGGCGTCCTGCGACAATTATGGGGATTTCACCATCACGCTGAACATCCCCCTGACAGAAAAGGACGATCAGAAGCCGTTGACCATCACCGGTGACATTTCCGTAATCTATGGTGAAAAGCTGACGCTGACCACCACAGGCGGCTCTGGCACAGGCGCTGTGACCTACCGCGTTGACACTGATCACAGCACCGGCGAGGCAACCATTGATCCCAACACTGGCGTTCTGACCCCGGTCAAGGTCGGCTCTGTCAGCGTCATCGCAACCAAGGAGGGCGACAAGGACTACAACGACGTCACCAGCGCTCCCTTCGTGCTCATGATCAAACCGGCCACTCCCACCGGCGAACCCAAGTACACCAAGATCACCACCAGCGGCAAGACATTGAAGGACGCGGTGCTGACCACCGAGGGCAGCACTCTGAATCCCAAGGACGGCAAGCTGGAATGGGTGGATGACGAGGGCGACGTCCTGCCTGGTGATACCCGGGTTGAAGCGAATAAGACCTACAAATGGCGCTTCACGCCTACTGACACCAACTACACGACCATGACCGGCGAGATTGAGCTGTATCACAAGTCCAGCAGCGGTGGCGGTTCTGGCTCCAACTCCGGCAGCTATACCATTACTGTTAAAGATGCCCAAAACGGTGATGTGACCACAGATCGCAAGAGCGCATCTGCCGGTACGACCGTGACCATCACGGTGAAGCCAGACAGCGGCTATGTTCTGGATGATCTGACTGTCACCGACAGCAAGGGCAATGACATCAAGCTCACCGGCAAGGGCGGCGGTAAGTACACTTTCACGATGCCCAGCGGCAAAGCAACGGTAGAGGCCAGCTTCACTCCCGCCAAGAGTGAGAATCCCTTCACCGACGTTCCTTCCGGCGCCTACTACGAGGATGCGGTTGCATGGGCGGTGAACAACGGCATCACTGGCGGTACCTCCGCCACGACGTTTGCCCCCGACGGCTTCTGCACGAGAGCGCAGGCCGTGACGTTCCTGTGGCGTGCCGCGGGAAGCCCCGCTCCCAAGAGCACAGCAATGGCCTTTACGGATGTTCCTGCGGGCAGCTACTATTACGACGCTGTGCTGTGGGCGGTAGAAAACGGCATCACCAAGGGCACCAGCGACACCACGTTCAGCCCCAACATGACCTGCACCCGCGCCCAGATCGTCGCGTTCCTGTGGCGTTCCGAGAAGTCCCCGGCAGCGGGTACGGCCAATCCCTTTGCCGATGTGAAGTCCACCGCCTACTATGCTGATGCGGTACTGTGGGCGGTCAAGGAGAACATCACCAAGGGAACCACCAACACCACATTCAGCCCCGACGCGGATTGCACCAGAGCGCAGATCGTGACCTTCCTCTGGCGCTGCAAGAAGTGACCGGCTGACATACGGCTAAACATCAAAGCCGCTGGCATGACCCCATAAGCGAACATCGGACAGCGCAGCGGACGGGCATCTCGCCCCGAAGCTGCGCTGTTCTCTTTTCGCTACAAGAAACAAATCAATGACATTTTGAGCTGCGCCGCTATCCCAGCGCGGCAAGGAGACAGCATTATGAAAAGAATCACAAGAATCATTCGTCCGATCATCTGCATGGCCGTCCTTCTCTTTGCCATGACCACGGCAGTCATGGGCTGCTATCAGAAAGAGACGGAGCCTATCGACATTCCCGGCAGAACGCCTTCCGGCACATCTGCGCCTCAGCCATCAGCGACTCTCGCGGGCGAAGTTATCCCCTCGGTGGACAGGCAGACAGAGTTGGCGGAAGCCAGAGCGAAGAATCCCGACACCGTGGCGTGGCTGTATATCCCCGGTGCGGAGGTGGACGACCCTGTGATGCAGGCGGAGGACAACGGCTATTACCTAAAGCTGGATGAAAACGGTGAGTACGCCATGTGGGGCTGCTATTATGCCCATTGTGAAAACAAAATCGGCGGCAGGGATAAGCTGGACAAAAACACCACCATTTTCGGTCACTCCGCCAGCAACTGCGACCCGGACGGTGTGCGGTTCACCAAGCTCTACCGTTATATGGACGCAGACTTTGTAAAGGAGCATCCGTATATCTATCTCTCTGTGGATGGTGAGGACATGATCTTTCAGATCACCGCACTGTTCGTCACGGATATTGGTTTTGACTATATTGCGCCTGATCCCACGGGAGATGATCTGACCAGCTTCTTTGAGACGATTGCGCGGAAAAACTGGCTTGACTTTGATGGCGTGACCTTCTCCGAGGAAGATACTGTTCTGACCCTCTCCACCTGCTGCCGGAAGTATGACAAGGCTAACAGCGGCAATCAGCGGCTGGTGGTCATGGCAAAGCTGCTGCCGGAGGGCGCAACCGCACAGGAGTTCAGCGTATCCCTTGTGGATAGTCCTGAAATGCCCTAAAAGAAATCAGAATACGACGATAATAGGATACCCATCCTTGCGGTACTGAAAAGCAGCGTATGGTATAGGGAAAACGGTGGCTGCTCTGTACGGGGCGGCCGTTGTTTTTGCTGTCCCAACATTTTTCAGATGAAAGGGACTATGCGTATGACAGGAGCGCACAGACCTCCCCAGGTACCACACGTTTCTTCCTCTCCATCCATCTGCCTTCAGATTCCACCTCACGATGGACACCCTTGCTGTTCAGCTATTCATTTCCCACTACCTGGGCATGTTCAGGGCTTTCACCTGCGAGAGCGCGCCCATGGCGCGCAAACGAAACGTGCGCCGCCAGGCGCACACAACGCAAAAAGGAGCCCACTCGTGAGGCTCCTTTCTTCTACAACACATATTTTCTTAACACCGGGATCTTTCGCAGCATCCATGCGGTTGCCGTTGCCAGTGCCAGCACTACCAGGCAGAATGCAGCCAGCAACAAAATCAATACCGCTTGTCCCGCGACTACAGACTGCACACCGCATTGTTCCAACACCGTAAAGGGTGTGATCTTCACGAATTTATACAACAGGTTCACATACACCGGATGTACCAGGTATACGGCGAAGCTCAAGGCTCCCGCCTCCTGCCAGGGGATCCGGTATTTTTTAATACTCCCATTCCATCCTGCAGCGAACAGAAGCACTGCAAGCAGTACTGTAAACGGATAATTGTATGCCATCTGAATGGAGAATCCCGCAAGTGTTCTGCTCAGGATCATTCCAAGAGCCAGAACCGCTACTGCAGCTGTCAGCCATACATTCCTTCCCTTGTCCACACATACTTCTCTCACCGCGAAGAAATATCCACACAGATAATACAGGAAATACACACCGCCATCCGGCAATACCGGAATACTGTTGACGTCCAGTACCTTATTCAGAAACGGTGCCACACTGCTTCCTAAGAAGATCACTGCCATCACTGCCGCAACACCCCACACCGGCAGCACCCGCAGCACTTTTTTCAGAAGCGGCGTGATCAGATATAAAAACAGGATCAGATACAGATACCACATATGGGACCAGGTATGTCCCATCAGAGTCATCTTCAGTGCCTCCGGGATCATCCTGATCCGGAAGGTCCGCTCCGTCACTACCAGCTCGGAAGCTGCATACGGAACGCCGAATAGGAGGATCGCCAGCGCAATCCTCCTGCAATATTTTTTAATCATGACCGGATAAGTCAATGTACGTTCCGGATTCAGGAACAAATATCCCGAGATTAATAAAAATATAGGAACGCACCAGGTCACCAGATCCATAACTGACAGCAATAATGACCGGTATTCCGGCACTATCGACGCATCTGTCACATCTGTCGCACCTGTCAGTACATGCATCAGCACCACTGCACAGGTTGCCAGTACCCGGAGCACGTCCAGGAACTGCTTCCTGGGTCCGGATAAGCCGTTTGTCATGTCTCTCCCATCTCCTCCATCAGGCGCATGCCTGCAGTATCTGTCACAGGAAGGGAGAATACTATGCTTTGTGCTTTACTCTCCAGTCCTGCTTTTTCCATTATAGCACGCATGATGGAATTTTTCTGCTCACTTTTTACCACAATGAACAACATTTCTTTTTCCGGCACCAGTGTCACGCCCAGAAACTGCTGTGCATTCTCTGTTCCGGTGCCCTTGGCATGGATGACTGTGCCGCCTACCGCATGTACTTCTCTCGCTGCATCCATGACCAGTTCCGTATATCCATGATTGGCTATCACTACCAGAAGCTCATTCTTCGTCTCTTTCAATGTGGACTCCTCTCCTTTTACGAATTCCTGCCCGCAGGTCAGGTAATTCAATGCTTTCTTGCCGCCGACACTGCTCACGGGAATGATAAATGCGATTCCCATACCTGGGAGATCAATCTGCATCTTTTTGCGCAGGGCAGCCTTGATTTGCCGCCAGGAAGCATCTGTGACAAGATGGAACAATACGCTCTTCTCCATGCCGTCCAGTCCAAAATAATCTAAGATCTCATTCGCCGCGGTTCCCATGCCGACGGTAACACTGCCGACCTGTGCGCCTTTTTCTTTATAGCATTCCACGAATTTCCTCGTCAGCTGACGATTGGTAATGGTGACCATCATATATAATTCACTCATGGGCACACCTCCTACAGTTCAATGATAGCATTCTCATCCAAAGCACCAAATGCATCCGCCGCACCGGCAAATACGCCTGCACCGCTCTTTGGCTGCTTTAACTGATATACCATTCCCAATATCTGGATCGTGATCAGCGGTGTCATGGCTACCATTGCTACCACACCGAAAGCATCTGCGACTAAATTGCCGCCCACCGCCACACAGGCGCCCTGCGCTAACGGCAGTAAAAAGGTAGCTGTCATGGGACCGCTCGCCACACCGCCGGAGTCGAAGGCTATCGCTGTGAATATCTTCGGTACAAAAAAGGATAGTCCGATCGCCACACCGTAGCCCGGGATCAAAAACCATAGAATCGGGATCCCCGTCAGCACGCGGATCATCGCCAGTGCTACGGATAAGGATACGCCCACGGAAAGAGAAACACCCATGGATCTGGCAGAGATGGCACCGTCCGTCAGCTCCTCTACCTGATGATTCAGTACATAGACCGCGGGCTCCGCTTTTACGATAAAGTAACCAATCAGTGCTCCCACCGGCACCAGTACCCACCTGTAGGATCTGGCTGCCATGACCTGACCGAGGTAATTACCGGCAGGCATAAAGCCCACATTTGCGCCGGTCAGGAACAGTACCAGACCGATATAAGTATACACCAGACCGATCAGAATCTTCGCCAGTGTCTTCCCCGACAGCCGCAGGGCAAATATCTGGAACAGACCGAAAAACAATACAATGGGAAGTAATGAGAGTGCGATCTCTTTCATATAATCCGGAATCCCATGAGCAAAAAGCTGCGCCAGTTCCACGGAATCAGCGATCTCCGGGATCGCCACCGGCTGGTAATCCGCATTGGTCGGCTTATAGATCAGCCCCAGCGCCATGACCGCCAGGATCGGGCCGATGGAGCACAGTGCTACCAGACCGAAGCTGTCGTCCGCCGCATGGTGGTCATTACGGATGGACGCAATACCGACACCAAGTGCCATGATAAAAGGAACTGTCATGGGTCCCGTGGTCACACCTCCGGAATCAAACGCCACTGCCCGGAAGTTCTCCGGTACGAAAAATGCAAGAACGAACACTACCATGTAGAAAAAGGTCAACAATGGCGGCAGGGCCACACCGATCAACATACGCAGAAGGGCAATGACCAGGAAGATTCCAACCCCCACTGCCACTGCCATGATCAGCGTCATATTCGGAACCGAAGGCACCTGTGTCGCCAGCACCTGCAAGTCAGGCTCGGAAATGGTGATCACCACTCCCAACAAAAAAGATAACACTACGATCAGCAGAATGTTTTTACTCTGGGTCATTCTGGCACCCACTTTTTCCCCCATGGGGGTCATGGACATCTCCGCACCCAGGGTGAAAAACATCATACCGACCATGACCATCACCGCCCCCACCAGAAAGCACAGCAGGATACTGGAGGTAATGGGGGCTATGGTAAAGCTTAATATGATCACGATCCCTACTACCGGCAGGACCGCCTTCAAGGATTCTGCAAATTTTTGCCGGATCTTTGGATTTAATAACTTCAATATTGGTCTTTCCTTTCTTTATGTTTTCTTTATCTTAACATGAAGCAAAGACCCGATCCTACCGTTTTTCGTGAATTTATAAAATTTTCACGGGGTCTTAACGCAATCTTTATGCAGACAGCTCCCGGTCCTGCCCAGACTGCTTTTTCACAAATTTATAGGCCCAGACATCCACCACGATCACAAACAGGAAAAAGAAAACGAAGATCCAGTCCGCATCCAGAGACAATGCGGAATCATAGATACCGTGTTCGATCATCGGCATGAACACGCTGAGCTTCCGGTAGCGTTTCCTGCGTTTTTTATTGCCTGCAAGTTCTGCCTCCTTCGCCACTCCGAAGAAATATCCCATGATCACGCCATCGATGGCATGGGAAGGCACGGACAACAGGGCTCTGGTCACTGCCGTCCCAATGTCACCGCCCAGACAATACAGAACATTTTCAATGGCTGCAAATCCTAATGCCGAAGTCACACAGTACACGATGGCATCGAATTTATAATTGAATGCCGGATGCTTCCATGCCGCCCATTTGGTCGCCTGCATCTTGCAAAGTTCCTCGATCAGTGCCACCCCGATAAAATTATCCAGGATCACGTAGCACAGCGTATCTGCATCCATAAGTACCAGAAATACTTCATCCAGAATGATTTCCAGTATCATGGCGGGGATCACAGACAATACACCAAACAGGAATATTTTCCACAATAATCCCCTCGGCTCCTTCTCCACCTTATCCTGTCTATAGATCCATACCACCAGTGCGATGGCCGGCAATAGTGCCAATCCTGTCAGAAACATAACCTATTCCTCTCCTGTCCACATAGACGGTCCGCCCTTTCAGGACCGCCGCCATACTACATTTTAATCTAATGTTTTTCCTGATGTCAACCTAACGAAAGTATATGTTCCTATTTTTTGTGTCTTGGATTTTCCTGAGGATACCTGCCTTTTGCCGTAGCTTTAGGGGAAAATATACCGGTTTTCATATATCCTTAACTACTTCTTTACACCTTGCATTGCAAAGTAATGGTACTATAGTTATAATAAATTTACAAAACGACTAACAATATTTCATGGAGGATCACACCGTGTTCCGATCACTTTCCGATAAAAAATCACCGCGGAAAAGCTTCCGCTTAAAACCACCCTTTACCAGGCACGCCATCAGTATCCTGATCTGTGCTGCCTGCATGCTGTGCGCCACACTTGCCTCTTTTTTATATCAGCATATTGTCCCGGACAACCATGCCAATGTAGCACTGTTCTACATTCTGGCACTGGTGATCATCGCCAGATGGACGGTGGGCTACGGCTACGGCATTGCCTGCACCCTTTTTTCCGTAATAGCGATCAATTATCTGTTCACCTATCCGTATTATAAGCTTAATTTCTCACTGACCGGCTACCCTATCACCTTCCTGCTGATGAGTGGGATCACTCTGATCCTGTGTACCATGACCTCCCATATGACCATCCAGTCCGAGATGATCGCAGAGCGGGAAAAGCGGCTGGCAGAGGCCGAAATGGAAAAGATGCGTGCGAATCTTCTGCGCGCCATCTCCCACGATCTGCGCACGCCTCTCACCGGCATCATCGGCAACAGCTCCCTGTTTCTGGAAAGTCAGAACGATCTAAGCTCCACCGAGCAGCGTACGATCATGACCAATATCTATGATGATTCCAACTGGCTGTTGAATATGGTGGAAAATCTGCTGTCCGTCACTCGTATCCAGGGAGACAGCTTAAGCATCAATACCACAGAGGAACCGGTGGAGGAAGTGGTGGGAGAAGCTTTGGAAAAGCTGAAAAAGCGCTATCCCGATGCCGCCATCCGGGTCAAGATCCCCGAGGAATTTCTGATGATCCCCATGGATGCGGTGCTGATCGAGCAAGTCACCATCAATCTGCTGGAAAACGCCATCGTTCATTCCGGAAGCATCCTGCCCATTGATTTCATCGTGGAAGATCATCCGAAACATGTCTCTTTTATTGTGAGAGACTACGGAAAAGGATTGTCGGAAGAAAAATTACAGAATCTGTTCGAGACGGGCACCTACAACAATTCCCGGAGTTCGGATTCCCGCAAGGGCATGGGTATCGGTCTGTCCATCTGCAAGACCATCATCACCGCCCATCACGGAACGCTGAGTGGCAGGAATCATGCGGATGGCGCGGAATTCTGTTTCACACTTCCCAAGGCGGGAGCTAGCGCTACGGAAAAATAAGTATACTCAGCCACATAAGACAGAACTGTTGAAAATACCGGAAAGGATATGGATCTCAGATATGAATAAGATCAAAGTTCTCTTAATTGAAGATGATAGAAGTATCAGTAATTTCATTACCGCTACCATGGACCGGGAAGGCTACAAGATCATGCATGCCTTAAACGGCAGAGAGGGACTTAGTCTCAGCACTTCTTTCTGCCCTAACGTGATCCTGTTAGACTTAGGGCTGCCGGACATGGATGGGCTGGAAGTATTGCAAAAGCTGCGCTCCTGGAGCGATGTTCCCGTGATCATCATATCTGCCCGCACCAAGGAGCAGGAGAAGGTCTCCGCTCTGGATCTGGGCGCGGACGATTATATCACGAAGCCCTTCGGCACCGGCGAGCTCATGGCAAGGATCCGCACTTCTCTGCGGCACAGCCACGCCCAGGCTCCCGGTCATGTGTATAAGGCACTGGATCTGGAGATTGATTTCGAAAAACGACTGATCCGCCTGCGGGGCGAAGAGGTGCACCTGACCCAGATCGAATACCAGTTGCTTACACTTTTAGCGGAAAATTCCGGCAGAGTCCTGACCTACAGCTATATCATGAATGCCATCTGGGGGCCCTATATGGACAATAATAATCAGATCCTCCGGGTCAACATGGCGAACATCCGCAGGAAGCTGGAGCAGAATCCCGCACAGCCCCAGTATGTCTTCACTGAGATTGGTGTGGGATACCGGATGCGTGAGAACGAGAACGGTGGGACTGTATAAACAGAAATACAATTCCCGACACTGCCTCCAGCAAAATGAGTACCGTCCCTCTGTCCAGTGCCTTCCAGACGCTGTCCAGGGTATCCATCCGGCCCAGAATGTCTATGTAAAAGAAATCAAGATAGATGACCGCCGGTGAGATCACACATCCCGGATGCAGTACCGTCCGCTCCATGAGCAGACGGTACATTTCCACTGCCAGAAATATTACATTCAGGGCATAGCCCGCACAAAGCTGATTGTTCAAAAACGGTCCCAGGGAGCTGAGTTCCATACCAAGGGGAACACTTCCTGCCCGGACCATTCCGAAGCTTAAATACATGATTCCAATACTCCACAATAGCATCGCAAGGGATGCTATTCCAAGTCCTCTGCTTAATTGACTGGAGGGAATCATTTTCACATCCTCTTCCTTTCCGAAATACCGGTATACAAGCCCAAACATCGCCAGCGTCCCCGCCATGGAGATCCCGGCCACCTGGCAGGCAATATCTCTTCCCCCAAACAACCCTCTTCCGGAAAATAAACAGATCCCGATGACACAGTTATAGATCAAAAGCCCCAGCACGATCAGATACAGTATCCTCTTTTCACGTTTCCGCTGCTCCTGGAGCTTTGCCAGTCTCACGACTTCCGTCACAGCCTCCTCCCGGTCTCCCGCCTGCTCTCCGGTCACAATGTCCTGAATCGGCAGTTCCAACAGATGGGACAGGGACTCCAATACGCCGATATCCGGAAAACTTTCTCCAGTTTCCCTTAGTTAAAGATATGACCCCTCATTATCAGTCTACTTTTCCAATAAATCGGTAGTATATCTCTATTTCCTGTATTCTTTCGTTATCCTCATTCGTTGTTGCTTCGTGAATAAGGATTTTTTCTATCATTGCATTTAACAACGGTGCTGTCAGTTCCTTTGGTACGGAATACTCCTTAATTAACTCAATCCACTTTTCAGCACCTATCATATCCTGTTCCATTTTACTTAATTCTTCTCTTAGGTTGGTTATCTGCTGTTCCAGTTCTATCTGTTCTTTTTGATATTTCCCCGACAGCATGATGAAGTTTCGTTCCGTTATCTTCTCACAGGCTCTATCTTCATACATTTTCGTAAACAAGCGGTCAATCTCATTTTGTCGGTTCTCGGCTTTCTTCAAGGCACTTGCCTTTTTCTTCTTTTCCCGTATTCGCTCTGCATTCCCAGCCTTTTGTATCTTATTCAACACCTTTTCTTCGTCTTGCTGTACTGCCTTAGCCCAATACTGCAATCGTTCCAATACGGCTTGATACAACACATCATAACGGATATAGTGCATAGAACAAGTACCTTTGCCAAACTGTCCGTAGTAACTGCAAGCATAATAACTGTATGGCGTTTTATTTGCCTTATTTGTCGCAAACCGCATAGACCAGCCACAATCCGCACACTTGACAAGCCCTGCAAATATCGGCGTTGCTTTTTCCTTTGTCTGTCTACGCCTTGATTTTATCTGTTCCTGCACACGATAGAACACTTCTTTGTCAATAATCGGTTCGTGGGTATTTTCTACTCGAAACCATTCACTTTCGGGCTTACGCACTTTTTTCTTGCTCTTGAATGAAACTGTTGATTGTCGATTATGAACGCTGTTTCCGATATAGACTTCACTTTTTAAAATTGCCTTGACATGAGCAATCGTCCACTCATAACGCTTGCTTTCGGGCTTTCCCTCAAAGATATGTGCAAAAGTACCGTACCTTGTGAAATTCAGCCAAGACGCTGTCGGAACTTTTTCTTCTCGCAGTACCTTTGTGATTTTTGCACTACCGTAACCTTGATAGGCTAGGGAGAAGATTTTTTCAACAATCCATTTTGTTTCCTCATCAACCAGCAGTTTTCCTTTGATGTCGGGGTGTTTCTTATATCCTAACGGAGCATAAGCCCCATAATACGCACCCTCTGCAAATTTTGTCTTAAATGCCGATTTCACTTTACGGCTTGTATCTCTTGCCACCCATTCATTGATGATATTTTTAAATGGTGCAATCTCACTTTCGCCTTTTTCGCTGTCTACCCCGTCGTCAATCGCTATGTAACGGACATTATGGCTGGGAAAATACAATTCTGTATATTGTCCTGTCATAATATAATTTCTGCCAAGTCGGGAAAGGTCTTTCGTTACAACACAGTTGATTTTTCCTGCCTCTATATCTTCAATCATTCTTTGAAAACTCGGTCTTTCAAAATTTGTTCCCGACCAGCCGTCATCAATATACTCATCAATCACATTCAAATGATGTTCTTTTGCATATAGACGCAACATACTTCTTTGTGTGGTAATGCTGGAACTTTCGCCCTGTAATTCATCATCTCGGCTTAACCTAAGATAAAGTGCAGTATTGTAAATCTGTTGTTTCATTGTCAGTTATCCTCCTTTATAACTAACCCATGTTTACAATACCTGCTTGCAAGTAAAGTATAACATGGGTTATTTTTCACATTCAATCTATTTCTTACAACTGCACCGAATTTATGCGATTGTCTGCTTTGCCTTTTCAAGCATAACATCAGTCAGAAGTTCTTCCATTGTCTTTCCCTTTTCAGAAAAATGCTCTTTTACAACAATCTTTGTTTTTCCTCTGTTGCCAATGCCACGCTTATTATTTGTCTTTTCTTGCCTTGTTTTTACAATATCAGCAATAACACATACCCCCCTTTCTGTAAAAATCTTTTCTAAACAATTCAATGGCATTTGTCATAGCCCACAGGAGTTCCACCTCTGCATAGTTCTTATGTAGCCGTACCC
>ENA-OUQW01002559-OUQW01002559.1-human-gut-metagenome-genome-assembly--contig:-NODE-2559-length-14863-cov-4.783698_pt1 | contig 14863 bp, 10 predicted proteins | sample MGYA00248464_ERZ548849 | MGnify/ENA primary metagenome ERZ548849 (study PRJEB26491, sample SAMN04978193) | human gut metagenome | host: Homo sapiens | study: EMG produced TPA metagenomics assembly of... | reverse complement strand
TTTTTACTTCTGAAAATCAGTAAGGTTTCTTTATATACGTTATGAAATAAAATTTTTATCTTTTGAATAATCGCAAAATGTTGCCATTTTGTTGCCAATCACTAAACAAATTTGTTTGCAACCAGTATAAATACTGGGCTCTTATGATTGTGTGGATTATTCAAACTCAATCGTTCCCGGTGGCTTACTCGTCAGATCATAGAATATTCTATTCACCCCACGAACTTCATTTATAACTCTGCTCATTACTTTATTCAGAACTTCATACGGAATCTCCGCCGCCTCTGCAGTCATGAAATCAATCGTATTAACGGCTCTAAGAGCTACAGCATAATCATAAGTTCTCTCATCACCCATAACACCAACGCTTCTCATATTCGTAAGTGCTGCAAAATACTGACCAATTGTCTTATCAAGTCCGGCATTTTCAATCTCTTCACGATAAATAGCATCTGCATCCTGAACGATACGAACTTTCTCAGCTGTTACTTCGCCGATGATACGTACTCCAAGTCCCGGTCCTGGGAATGGCTGACGGAATACGAGTCTTTCAGGAAGTCCGAGCTCAAGTCCTGCTTTACGAACTTCATCTTTGAAAAGATCACGAAGCGGCTCAATGATTTCTTTGAAATCTACAAAATCCGGAAGTCCTCCTACATTGTGGTGAGATTTGATCACAGCGGATTCTCCGCCAAGACCACTTTCTACCACATCCGGATAAATTGTTCCCTGTGCAAGGAATTCAACAGTACCGATCTTCTTTGCTTCTTCTTCGAAGATACGGATGAATTCTTCACCGATAATCTTACGTTTTGCTTCTGGCTCTGTAACGCCTGCAAGTTTGTTATAATATCTTTCCTGCGCATTTACGCGGATAAAGTTCAGATCAAACTGTCCTTCTGGTCCGAAGATTGCCTCAACTTCATCTCCTTCATTTTTACGAAGAAGTCCGTGATCTACGAATACACAAGTAAGCTGTTTTCCAATGGCTTTGGAAAGAAGTCCTGCTGCCACTGAAGAGTCAACCCCACCTGACAGTGCGAGCAATACTCTTCCGTTTCCAACCTTCTCGCGGATCTCTGCAATTGTATTCTCAACAAAAGCATCCATCTTCCAGTCGCCCGCACATTCACATACATTTTTTACAAAGTTGTTGATCATCTTTGTTCCTTCTACTGTATGAAGTACTTCTGGATGGAACTGGATTGCATACAGTTTCTCAGCTGCGTTCTCAGCTGCTGCAACCGGACAGTCAGCAGTGTGTGCTGTAATTTCAAATCCCGGAGCAATCTTTGAAATATAATCAAAATGGCTCATCCAACATGTTGTTGTCTCTGAAACACCCTCAAATACTTTGGAGTCTTTTTTATCAATAATAACTTCTGTCTTACCGTATTCTCTTACATCAGCACGCTCAACTTTTCCACCAAGTACATGTGACATCAGCTGTGCACCATAACACAGTCCGAGAACCGGAATACCAAGCTTGAACAGTTCTTCTGAATAAGTCGGTGAATCCGGCTCATAACAGCTGTTCGGTCCGCCTGTGAGAATGATTCCTTTCGGATTCATTGCTTTGATCTTTTCAATATCTGTCTTATAAGAATAAATCTCGCAATATACATTACATTCCCTGACACGTCTGGCAACCAGCTGATTATACTGTCCACCAAAGTCAAGGACAATCACTAATTCTTTCTTCAAATCTTTCCTCCTGTAAAATCCAATCAAAACTATTTACTTTATTTATATATCTTTTTCTGTTTTTCATTATAGTAGAGGAAGCATTGATTTACAAGTATTTGTTTATGTAAAATAAAATCTTATCCACAATTTCTATTACTATACACGGTAATTATTCCCCTTCTGATCTATCCAGAACAAAGAATGTGCCTCGGCACCCTCTTACGCCTGCGGTGGTCGCTTGCGACACCTAACCTACATCGTACACCGCAGTGCGCATTCTATGTATCCACTGTTATGGGTATAATATATCAAAAAAGATGCCGAACAAATGCCCGACATCCCATTTTTATGTTCCATTTTATGCTGCAAATCTTTCTAGCTGTCTTTCAAGTTCTGTGCAATCGTCTGCATACATCTGCAGTTCAATCACGTTATTCAATCCCAGATTCATGATTCCAAGTAATGACTTCGCATCTACTACTGCCCGTCCTCTTCTCATGTCCATGTTAAAGTCAAATTTACATACTGTTTTCAAGAAATCAATGATCTCATCCGGGTGTTTGAAAGTAATGTTCATTGTGCTCATTCTTTTCACCTCTTTCTGCCTTAACGGCTATGAAATCCTTTTCACTTTTCATATATATCATAGCATATTTTTTATATTTAAAAGGGTGAAATTTTTTATAAAAGTGTATTTTTTTAATTAAATATGCCTCTTATTCTCTACTTTTTTTCTATAAGCAATATGAAATTACTCCTGATTATGAAATCCCATTGGAGTTACGTCTGTATTCCGTCGGTAAAATTCCTTCCTCCTCTTTAAACACCTTACTCATATATTTGGGATCAGAGTAACCGACAAGCCCCGCGATCTGATTCATCTTATATTTTGTTGTCCTGAGAAGCTCCTTTATTTTTTCTATCCTGTATTTCCTCACAGTTTCTGTAAAATTATATCCTGTCTCCTTCTTAAACTGAGAACTCAGGTATTCTTCTGATACATAAAGCTGGCTCGCTGCTTCTTCCAATGTAATACCTCTGTCATATTCTTTTCTTATAATTTCCATTGCTTTTTGGATAAGCGTACTGTACTGCTCAAATTTATGCTCATATGATATCATCCGTTCCAAGCCTTGAATCGCTTTCTCTATCTGTTTCCAGCTGATGGCATAGGTAATCTGCTGCATAAGACTCAGGATTTTTGTTTCGTCAATCTCCCCGCCATAATTTCTATAATTCAATCCAGCTGCCATGCAAAAACGAATGATACTGTATTTTATTTCTTTTGGAAAATATTTTTCTCTTTTCATTTCCTCACAAACAAGTTGAAATTGTCTGGCAATTCCTTTCTTGTTTTCATCGAAAATCATTTCTCGCATTCGTTGTTCTAATTCTACCGGATAACGCACCGGAACAGCTTCAAATTTCTCAACTGTCTGCTGACAGATTAAAACTCCTCGCGGCTGAAGAAGATTCCATTCCATGAGACTTCCTGCCTGAATCATTGCATCTGCCAGCTTTATCAGCTGTTTTGTCTCTATCCATACACAAATAATTGTCCCCGGAAAATTCCTACATAATCCAGTAACTACATTTTTTTGAAAATATTCTTTCCAGTTCCTTGCTTCACGTACCCGGTAAATGATCAGATACACCTGTTTCCATCGATCCGAACATATAACAGATGCCGAAAATCCACACTCACGTCTACAGATTTCTTCGAGAAATCCACGTATATTTTCCTTCTGCTCCTCGTATTCGTCTGCCATTGAAACCGTAAATAAATATCCCGGATCATCCACTGTAAAACCAAATTTCCGGATAGTCATTTCATTTAACTTTTGATTCGATATAATTTCTCCATATCTGCAGCTTAACAGAATATTTTCAACAGTAAAAGAAGCCTGCATCCAATATTCATTCCTAATTTTTTCATGAATACGGCTTAATGCCCTCTTAAGCTCCATCGGCCGGAACGGCTGTACTAAATATCCGTCCACACCCAGATCGATTGCCTGCTTTGCCTGTTGAAAATCTTCATCCTTTGTTATAATAATCACACGGAACTCACGTCCTTCCGTGCGTAATTTTCTCAAAAGATTTAACCCATTCATCCGCGGAAGCCCAATGTCCATAATAACAAGATTTGGCTGCATAACTGTTATCATCTCATATGCAGACTGTCCGTTCCCTGCAATCCCCGCCAACTCGTAATTCGGATCTACGCGTTTTAAACCTTTTTTCAGTTCTTCTAATACTTTTTCATCCCTTTCAACGATTGCCACCCGCATTTGAACAGTCTCCTCTCAATGTCCGTGTTTCTGATTGAATATCCTCTTTTATTGTAACATTAACTTCAATAATTGGAAGCATGCAAGTGTAAATATTTTTCTCTGGTAGCAAGCCCTCCCCGAATGTGACGTTCTGATTTGTTGGTGTCTAAAACCTTACGCGTTTCATGAGCCAATGATGGATTGATCTGAAGCAGACGTTCTGTAACATCCTTATGCACCGTACTCTTACTAATCCGAAACTGTTTTGCTGTCTGTCTCACTGTCGCATTATTTTCTATAATATAATTTGCAATTTCTACTGCACGCTCCTCAATATATTCTCTCATAGAAAAGCCCCTGCATAGTTTGTTTTTTACAATCTATGCAGGGGCAAATTAATGTATGTCTAATTCCTGTTCCATCTATTCGTGGAAAACATTATACTATACAACTTAATACTCAAATACTGCCACACCATATCCCGGAAGAGGATATGCAAAGGAATATTTCTGACCATCACATTCCTGTTTCTCTGGCTTGTAAACCAATGGGCGTTCTTCTCCCGATCCACCGTATTTTGTCTCATCACTGTTAAGAACAAGCTTAAACTGCTTTCTTCTCGGAACACCAACACGGTAATCCGGTCTGTCTACCGGTGTAAAATTGCATACAAAGAGCAGATTTTTCTTACCATCTTTTGAATGTCTTGTGAAACTGAAAATACTCCGGAAGATATCATCCTTATTGATCCAGTCAAATCCCTTCGGATCATTATCCAACTCATACAATGCCTTATTCTTCTTATAAAGATGAAGCAAGTCTTTATACCAGTTCTGAATCTGCTGATGCGGTTCTTCTGCAAGAAGGAACCAATCCAGTTCTCTCTCTTCACTCCACTCACGAAGCTGTGCGAACTCCTGTCCCATAAAGAGAAGCTTCTTTCCAGGATGTCCCATCATAAATGCATATGCCACTTTCAGGTTACGGAACTTATCCCATCCTTCTCCCGGCATCTTATTCAACATAGAGCATTTCAAATGAACAACCTCATCATGAGAAAGTACAAGAATATAGTTCTCTGAATATGCATACTCCATGGAAAATGTCATCATGTGATGTGCATTCTTTCTGAAATAAGGATCCAGTTTCATGTATTCTGTAAAGTCATGCATCCAACCCATATTCCACTTCAAAGTAAATCCAAGTCCATCATCCTCAGGAGATCCTGTCACCTTCGGCCATGCTGTGGACTCTTCTGCGATCATCATAACGCCTTTATTTCTTCCGCAAACTACAGAATTCAGATGTTTAAAGAATGCAATCGCCTCAAGATTCTCATTTCCGCCAAATTTATTCGGAATCCACTGTCCATCTTCTCTTCCGTAGTCCAGATACAGCATAGATGCCACTGCATCTACACGAAGTCCGTCTACATGATAATGTTCAACCCAGAACAATGCATTCGCCAGAAGGAAGTTAGAAACTTCCGGTTTTTCATAATTGAAAACCTTCGTTCCCCAATCAGGATGCTCACCTTTTCTCGGATCTGGATATTCGAATGTCGGTGTTCCATCAAAATCTGCCAGACCATGTGCATCTTTCGGGAAATGCGCCGGTACCCAGTCAAGAATAACACCGATATTATTCTTATGAAGATAATTTACCATATATGCAAAATCTTCCGGTGTTCCATAGCGTGAAGTTGGTGCATAATATCCAGTCACCTGATATCCCCAGGAACCGTCAAACGGATGCTCTGCGATTCCCATCAACTCAACATGAGTATATCCCATCTCTTTTATATACTTTGTAATTGCTTCTGCAAACTCACGATATGTATAAAATCCTTCATCTTCTCTTCCGGGATGTCTCATCCAGGAACCCATATGCACTTCGTAAATAGACACTGGTTCTTCTTTGTTATCCCACTTCTCACGAGCTGTCATCCACTTACTGTCTGACCAGTTCAGATTAGAAATGTCTGTAATTCTGGATGCTGTTCCCGGTCGGAGCTCTGCATAATTAGCAAATGGATCTGCTTTATAGATCTTCTCACCCGCCTGTGTCTCTATACAGAACTTATACAAATCCCCTTTCTTCGCCTCCGGAACGAAGCATGTGTATATTCCGAGAGGCTCCCCTCTCTTCATCTTATCTTTCGTCTCATCCCAGTCATTAAACTCTCCGATTACAGAAACGTTTACTGCATGAGGAGCCCATACCGCAAAATATACTCCTCTTTTTCCGTTCTTTGTCACCTCATGGGCACCCATCTTTTTATAAATCTCATAATGATTTCCCTGCCCAAAAAGATAATGGTCAAGTTCTCCGATCTCATAAGGCTGCACTTTCGTCTTCGTGCTGTTTTTCTTAACCATAAAGCCACCTCACTGCTCAAATATATTCCTGATTGTAATGATTTAAAAACCATACAATTTCTTATAGATCAAGGCACATTACCGAATCTTTCAATTGGTAACAAAGTTTCATTCTCCCCTTGAACACTATAGTTTTATTATACTTGATACTGTATAAAAAAGAAAGAGAAAATGTATTATTGCACAAAAATAGACAGTCGTTTTACTGACTGTCTATTAATTCTTAACAAATATATGTCATTAAATGTTGAAATCTTTCTCTGAAAGCAGAATTCTGTCGGAAGAATCTGTATTCTTTCCAAATACTCTCTTCACAAGTTTCTTTGCGGAAGCTTTCTGTGAATGAGCAATCGCATCATCCATCACTTCTTTCACTTCTGCTACTGTTACTGCATGATCTTCTCTCTGTAAAGAATCAATCTTACTGTACAGTGCAAGAATTCCCATCTCATCGATTCTGTAACCATTCTCCTGAGCATAAGTCTGTCCAAATGTTACAAGCTCATCATTAATAAAGATCGGCACTTCAAGTCTGGAAGTAAATTTTCTTCTGAATTCTCTGTTGGAAGAAAGAAGTCTGTCCAATGGTTTTCTCTGCTCTTCAAGAACTACTAAAAGTTCTCCTGTATCCTGCTCCATTGCTTTGTTCAGCTTGGCGAGTGTTTTTTCGTTCATCTGTCCGGCTTTTTCAATGATCAGTGCACCGCCGTACAGTTTACGGAAAATGTCTCCGATTCTCTTCTTATTCAGTGACTCTCCTGTTACAATCGCAACCTTGCCCTGACGGATGTCACGCTGCTTCTGAATTGCCTTTACAACATCAACAGCAAGGACTGTCTTTCCATTTCCTTTATTTCCAATAATCAGAAGGTTTCCTGTTCTGGAAGTTCCTTTGCGGTTTGTACAGTTCTTATCCTGCTCAAGTACATCTACCAGCTGCTCACTCATACCACGCACAGGTACAAAATAAGAGAAGAGTTTTTTCTGTTCCTCTGTAAGTCCTGCTCTTGTACCGATTCCACTCTGTGTTTCAAGATCATAACGACCATGTACAATAAATCCTGTATCAGACATTGCATCTGCAATCTCATCTAACGGTAATGGTGATGTCTTACCTGTTGCGATCAATTTTGCAGTCTCTTTACGGCTCAATGGTGTCGTCGCAGACATGATATCAATTCCGTCATCTTCATCCGGAATCTCTCTGTCATCCGGTTCCTCACTATGCGCTGGATTCACGCTGAATTCATCTTCAAAATTTGGCACTTCTTCATAAGAATTCAGACCAAGAAGATCATCATCTGAAATCTTATCTTCTGCTGTGAAAAGATCTCTTGGATTAATTACTTCATCATCCTCATCGTCTTCTTCATAACCATAGGCATCCAGATCATCATATCCGTCTTCCTCACCGAACAGATCATCATCAGCGTCTTCATAATCATCCAACAAATCGTCATCAGACTCTTCATAATCATCTAAAATATCGTCTTCGTCAAACTCTTCTGCATCATCCCAGTCATACGCATCATAATCTTCGTACTCATCCTCACCGAGTCTGAGATCATCCGCAAGCTCTCCCATATTTTCATGTGGTTCTTCTTCTACCTCAAGAACTTCTTCTGAACTTACTGTTGCATCTACTTCTTCCTCTTCCGGAATAACACCTTCAATCTCATCAATCAGTTTCTGTATCTCTGGTGATAAAATTGGTTCTTCATTATTTTTATTGTCCATAATCTCTCTTACTGCTGCTCCTTCTGAATCATCTTCATCATTGACAACTTCAGTTTCTGAGATCAGTTCCTCCACCCTAGACAAATCTTCTGATTCATCTGTCAGATCTTCTGACTCAGCTGCATCTATTTCAAGAATTTCTTCCTCTTCCGGTTCTGCTTCCCCTGCTTCAAGGATTTCTTCCTCTTCCGGTTCTGCTTCTCCTGCTTCAAGGATTTCTTCCTCTTCTGGTTCTGCTTCTTCTACTTCAAGGATTTCTTCCTCTTCCGGTTCTGCCTCTTCTACTTCAAGAATTTCTTCCTCTTCCGGTTCTGCCTCTTCTACTTCAAGAACTTCTTCCGGTTCTGCTTCTCCTGCTTCTATAGTAACTGCATCTTCTGGGACATCTTCTGAAGTCTCCGGTTCCGGTATCAGTTCTTTCATCCCTGATGGAACTACTCGTTCTTTACTGGCTTCCTCAGCTTTCTTCTCTTCTGTCAGTTGATTCACGATCTCAAGATCTTCTACATCCTCAATTGCTGCAATATCCTCTTCCAGATCTGTCATATCCGGTTCGACTTCTTCTCCCGGTTCTGCCTGAACTTCCGGTTTCGGATTGAGTAATTGCTGCAGAGCTTCATCTAACCGCATCGTATCTCCAAGTTTCTTCTTGACTGGTTTTACCGGATTCTTACCGACAATCGGTATGGAAGCAGTATCTTTGCTAAGTGTTCTCTTATCTCCACTTGTCTCTACCGTTGCCGGCTGAACTTCTGACTCATCCTCGGAAGCTTCTATAACTTCTGCTGTTTCTACTCCTGCTTCTTCCGGATTTTCTACTTCGGCATCCGGCTCTTCTGCCGCTTCCAAAGTAACCGCATCCGTGTCAATCACATCGGAAGTACTGTCGTTCTCCATCACCGGCTGTTCTGTCAGCCCGATTGATCTTGTATCTCCAAGTGCTTCAGCTCCTTCTGACGCAGAATCTTTTTCCTCGTCTTCTCCTAAATAGGAAGTCAGATCCGGTATTTCTTCTGTCTCTGAAGAAAGCTTCTCATATCTGTGATCATATTTCTGCTGCTGCGATGGTGACAATGGCTTATACTGCATCTTCAGTTCCATAGCCTTATAAACATACTTACCCTCGCTGAACCAGAGGATCAGATCATCACATTCTTCCAGACATTCTGTCATCATACCTGCTTCGCGATAAAGCTTCGCCAGTTCATAAGCCCACTCTTCAATATATTCTGCCTTCTTAAATTCCTCCAGAGCCTCAATCTGCTGTTCGATCGGCGCTCTCTGCGCTCTTAAGATCTGATATCTAAGGATATGCCTGTTCGGATCTTTCGGTGCAATCTGGATAAATTCGTCATAATAGTCGATTGCTTCATCTATATTCTTTGTCTTAATTGCAAGAGAACATAACTTATAGATCACCTTGCGGCTTCCTTCAGAACGGCGATATGCAAGATTCATCACATCATAGCTCTTCTGATACTCTTTTGTTTTTTCATAAATATCACTGACATTCATCAGCATCCCTGCGTTACGGACACGCTTCCAGTCAATCAGATCTGCTGCTGCCGCTGCTTTTCTGTATTCTCCATCTTCCATAAGTTCCAGCATCTCTTCTGTCTTTAACTTATATTCATACTTATCCACTGTACTCACCTCATTGTCATTGAAATATTAGTTTTGGTCTGAATGTGTCCATTAGGCACTAGCCGATACTCTTTCATTATTCTACCATATGAGGTCTGTAATGTCAAAAAAATGCACCTTCAATTCCTTTTGAAAGTGCATTTTTAGTGTTATTTAATTGTATTATTATTATAATTTTATATTTTGTATCGGAGATTATTCGCGATTCTACGTTCCTGTGAGACCTTTGTCGTCTGTTATTTTATCACTTGAATGATTTTCATATCCATTCAATACTTTATGTATTAAATCTTCTGTCAAGTCATTCCTGCTTTTATAACAAATCTGAGATTATAACATGTCCTTTCAATGTTTCTTTACACATTTTTCATTCTATGTTATATGCGGTATTTTTATTCAATACATCTATGAGTGATTCATCTTTTTCTCTTTGCTTCCAGTTTCCGTACTCTCCGATCTTTGATCTTCTTTTCTTTCTACTGGACTTTTACGCTTGGCAAAGGTCTCTTTCTTCACAGGAACCTTCACTCATCATACCACTGACATATTGATAAAAATCTGAAACTATACTGTCCATGGGACTGACCTCCTGTTGAACTTGTATTTTTAATCTAATCAGGCATCTGTTACTTTTGCCTTCTTAGTTAAATATCTTTGGGAGATTTCTTTCTCTCTTTGATGGTTATATAATAACATTCGGCGTCTAATTTGTCAATATATTCATTTGATTTTTTTATATTTTTTATTTATTATCTGCTTTGATTATAATTGTCTGAATTTTCAAACATTTCAATTAACAGATTTCTGCTCCAGCCGGCATTTCTTTTTCCGGTGTCATCAGTGCAAGGTTACCTTCTGCATCTTCTGCACAAAGCAACATTCCCTCTGAAAGTACGCCTGCCAGCTTCGCAGGTTTCAGGTTTACAAGAACCATAACTTTCTTACCAACCATTTCTTCCGGTGTGTAATGTGCTTTGATTCCGGATACGATCTGTTTTACCTGGCTTCCAACTTTTACCTGAGAGCAGAGAAGCTTTTTGGATTTCTTTACAGCCTCACATGCAATGATCTCTCCAACCTGGAACTGCATTGCTCCGAATTGCTCAAATGTGATCTCATCTTTCGGCTCAATGTCGATAACAGCTTCTTCCTCTTTCTTTTCTTCTACCTTCGGATGAAGTTCTTCAACTTTCTTCATAACCTCTTCGAGATCCATTCGCTGGAACAGGATCTCCGGTTTCTCTGTTACATGTCCGTTACCAAGCTGCTCAAGGATCTTCTTACTTGTAGAAGGCATAAAAGATTCAAGAAGTCTTGCACCTTCAGAAATGCTCTGGATCAGATTCCAAAGTACTGTAGAAAGGCGATCCTTCTTGGATTCATCTTTTCCGAGTACCCAAGGAGTTGTCTCATCAATATATTTATTGCAGCGTTTGAACAGATTGAAGATTTCTGTAATCGCATCGGCAACGCGGAGGTCTGCCATCTTAGCATCAACTGCTTTAGAAGCATTCTCTACAACTGCTTTCAGTTCTGCATCTACATCTTCTACAACACCCTTATCTTCTACTGTTCCGCCGAAGTATTTGTTTGTCATAGAAACAGTTCTGTTTACAAGGTTTCCAAGTGTATTTGCAAGATCAGAGTTCAGACGCTCTACCATCAGCTCCCAGGAAATAACACCGTCATTCTCGAATGGCATCTCATGAAGTACGAAGTAGCGAACTGCATCTACGCCAAAGAAATCAACGAGTTCATCTGCATAGAGAACATTTCCTTTAGACTTACTCATCTTACCGTCTCCCTGAAGCAGCCACGGATGTCCGAACACCTGTTTCGGAAGTGGAAGATCAAGTGCCATAAGGAAGATTGGCCAGTAAATTGTATGGAAACGGATGATATCTTTTCCAATCAGATGAAGGTCTGCCGGCCACAGTTTGTTGAACTGCTCTGTGCTGTTTCCGTCTGCGTCATATCCGATTCCTGTAATATAGTTTGTAAGAGCATCAAGCCATACATATACAACGTGCTTTGGATCGAAATCTACCGGAATTCCCCACTTGAAGGATGTTCTGGATACACACAGATCCTGAAGTCCCGGAAGAAGGAAGTTGTTCATCATCTCGTTCTTACGTGCTACCGGCTGAATAAATTCCGGATGTGTATTGATATGCTCGATCAGCCGGTCTGCATATTTGCTGAGCTTCAGGAAATATGCCTCCTCCTTTGCCGGCTGGCATGGACGTCCGCAGTCCGGACACTTTCCATCCACCAGCTGGGACTGTGTAAAGAAGGACTCGCAAGGTGTACAGTACATGCCCTCATAAAATCCCTTATAAATGTCGCCCTGATCATAAAGCTTTTTGAAGATCTTCTGTACCTGCTTCTCATGATCCTCGTCCGTCGTACGGATAAAACGGTCATAAGACGTATTCATCAGATCCCAGATTGTCTTGATCTGCCCGGAAACATCATCTACGAATTTCTTTGGTGTGATTCCGGCTTCCTCTGCCTTCAACTCGATCTTCTGGCCATGCTCATCCGTTCCTGTCTGAAAACGTACATCATATCCCTGCTGTCTCTTGAAACGCGCGATACTGTCTGCCAGAACGGCTTCATATGTGTTACCGATATGTGGTTTCCCTGACGTATACGCAATCGCGGTTGTCAGATAAAATCTCTTTTTCTCTGCCATCTGCTGTCCCTCTTTTCCTAATTTTCTAATTTATTATTGCCTGTCATGACTTCTTCGATACGAAATGTATCCGTTTTTCTGTAAGCTTCCTTCTTTGTCATTTTGCCGACAATAACCCTATCTTATTTACTTTAGTATTCCTCCCCCGATTTGTCAACTATTTCTGTACCTCATAAAGCAGCTCCATCTTCATATCATAATAATCTGGTGTCATATCCAGATAGTGCACATGAGGATTTTCAAAACGCTGCTCCTCCGGCCACATCTCCTCCTTCATCTGCTCCTTGACATAGGCACGGATCTCCTCCAGAGACGGCTGCTTATAAACCAGCTTTCCGTCCTTAAAGATCGGCACCTGAAGCTCCTTTCCCGTGCAGTTATCAAAGGTACGCTGACGCCATGGAGCAACCGGATCCACATAGCGGAACGGCTTGGTGAGATCTATTTCCTCATCATACTTGCCGATAAGATCCGCTACCGCCTTCCCTGTCTCATCATAGATACGATAAACCTTTTTCAGCCCCGGATTCGTGATCTTCTCCACATTTTCCGAAACCTTGATCCTTGGCTGATATACGCCATCACGCTTTACGGCAGATATCTTATAAACAGCTCCAAAGACCGGCTCACTCTTGGAAGTGATCAGACGCTCCCCCACGCCAAAGCTGTCAATACGGCCCCCCTGATCGATCAGGGAAGAGATCGTGTACTCATCAAGACTGTTGGAGGCTACGATCTGGCAGTCTGTGAGCCCGGCCTCATCCAGCATTTTCCGGGTCTTTTTGGAAAGGTACGCCAGGTCACCGCTGTCAATGCGCACGCCCTTAAGACGCTTGCCCATCGGCTCCAGCACCTCTTTGGCAATCCGGATCGCATTCGGTACGCCGCTCTTTAATACATCGTAGGTATCAATGAGAAGCACCGTTCCATCCGGGTATGTCTCCGCATACTTTTTAAATGCTGTGTACTCGTCCTCATAGTACATTACCCAGCTGTGCGCCATAGTTCCGCCTACCGGAATCCCAAACATTTCTCCGGAGAGCACTGTCGCCGTTCCATTGACACCGCCAATATATGCAGCCCTGGCACCATATACTGCCGCATCCATATTGTGGGCACGTCTGGCACCAAAATCAGAGACAGCTCTGCCCTGCGCCGCCCGGACGATACGGCTTGCCTTCGTTGCTACCAGGGACTGATGATTGACCTGCAAAAGCACTGCCGTCTCCACAAGCTGTGCATCGATCAGTGGTGCTACGATCGTCAGGATCGGCTCATTCGGATACATGATCGTCCCCTCCGGGAATGCATAGAGATCTCCTTCAAACCTGAAATTCCGCAGATACTCCAGAAAATCCTCCTCAAAGATCTTCTGCTCCCGCAGATACGCAATATCATCATCATCAAAATGAAGATCCTGAATATATTCTATGATCTGCTCCAGTCCCGCAAAAATGGAATATCCGCCTCCATCCGGGTTTTTGCGGTAAAATACATCAAATGCCACACGGATATCTCTGTCCTGCTCCCGGAAATATCCGTTACTCATCGTCAGCTCATAAAAATCCATCACCATTGTCAAATTACGTTTGTCAAACTGTTTCATTGTCATCACGACCTTTCTATATCACCCTGTCCTTCTTTATGGACACTTTCCTTCTTCAACCGGTGTCACGCATTACTCCCTTGCTGTTTATATTTCACCTTTGCCAATGCAAAATTGTTACACTATCTTTACCTGACATGACCGCATGGTCGCCAGTGCCGTCTCGTGGCTCTCCGGTGTCACCCCGGCACAGCAGCAGCTATCCACAGTTAATGGTGTCTCCGGAAGCCATGCCTTTGTTCCAAGTACATTGGATACCACACAGATATCTGTACACAGCCCCACAAACTCGATCTCATCCGGATTCCATTTTGCCAGCTCCTCCATCAAACGGCGGCTTCCAAAGGTCGGCTTCTCGTATTTCTCTGCCTCCTTTGCCAGTTCGTCAATCTCATCTGCAAGCTCCCAGCCCCATGTTCCATGGATACAATGCTTTACCGGCAGATTTCGTCCTTCCTGTGTCTCCAGATAATTCTCCTCGTGGGTATCATATGTATATACTACCCTGTCTCCATTTTTCTGATACTCCTTGATCTTCGCTACGACTGCCGGCACGATCGCCTGTGCTTCCTTCGTACCCAGACTGCCGGAAATAAAATCGTTCTGCATATCCACTACAACTAACACCTTACCCATACCTGATCACCTCTCTGTTTTGCTTTTCACAATACCCTTTTAATATAATTTATAAACTGCACCTAAAACTTATCTTATCCCACAAAAGCGTTACTTCATCAGAAACGATGCTCCCGTTCCTCGTCCTTTTTGCGATACATACACGCCGGGCGGTTCGAGCTTTTTGTCTCCTTTTCTTCGGTCTTTTCCAAACGGTCCACAATCCCCC
>ENA-OUQW01002557-OUQW01002557.1-human-gut-metagenome-genome-assembly--contig:-NODE-2557-length-14868-cov-4.603996_pt1 | contig 14868 bp, 8 predicted proteins | sample MGYA00248464_ERZ548849 | MGnify/ENA primary metagenome ERZ548849 (study PRJEB26491, sample SAMN04978193) | human gut metagenome | host: Homo sapiens | study: EMG produced TPA metagenomics assembly of... | reverse complement strand
CGTTCCTTCGTGTCCGGTGGTTTCATATTTCTAAAAGCATGCATTTCGTATCCTCCGTTTCGAACTTTATTTCGGAATATTATCAAACCCTGTTGACAAAACTATCGTTGCAATGATATAATATGGTTGTATCGCTACAATGATATAGGAGGCTTTGCTTTATGAGCACAATTCAATTACTTCACGGAACGGATCACATCATCGAGGTTCCGGATATCAATATCGGTAATCCACACAATGACTACGGAAGAGGCTTTTACTGTACCCGTGTCGAGGAGATGGCCAGAGAATGGGCCTGCAAAAAGAACACGGATGGCTTTGTAAATGTCTACGACTTTGACGAAGACGGGCTGAAAGTACTGAACCTGCTGAGCGGCAATCATACAGTCCTCAACTGGATTGCCTTACTTCTTCAGTTCCGTACCTTCAACCGGCAGTTCAAGCAGGTCGGGACACTCCCAGACTCCGCCGTGAGCACCTTGTCCTTCACCGAATTTGCTCTCCAGCGTCCAGCTCTTCAGGTCGGCAGAAGAGTATATCTCCATTTCCTGCCCTACGGCAAGAACCATGATCCATTTCTTGGTATCTTCGTGCCAGATGACTTTAGGGTCACGGAAGTCGCGCTGCGTGGAAGTCAGGATGGGATTTCGCGCATACTTCTTGAAGGTCTTTCCGTTGTCAAGGCTATAGGCCATGCTCTGCACTTGGCGGTCGCTTGCCGATGTATAGAAAGCAATGACGGCACCGGCACCGAACCCGGCCGTATTATCCTTGTCGACAACACAAGAGCCACTGAAAATTGTTCCCAGCGCATCGGGCGAAATAGCATCTCCGTGATGTTCCCAAGTGACGAGGTCCGTACTGGTGGCATGTCCCCAATGCATGTTCCCCCACATGGAGCCGTAGGGATTATGCTGGTAGAACAAATGGTAGACCCCGTCTTTGTAGAACATTCCGTTAGGATCATTCATCCAACCGTAAGCCGGGCTGAAATGATACACCGGACGGTACTTCTCCCGGTTCGAAACATCGAATTCATCCGACAGTTTCATTTCTTCCCAGCATAAGGCCGAATCCGGAATAAGCTGGAAGTTGAAAGAGAGATGTTTATTATCGAAGCCGGTCAAATCGACCGGAACAAAATAGTCAACCTTATTGACTGCCAATCGCACGTTCATACTGCGTACAACATCATTGTCCGCTATCATATACAATTTTGCCTCCGGAGAAGCCTCTTCCACCGGCAGCAGCAAAAACTTCTTCTGCTCGTCAATTTGGACGATACTCTGTCCGTCACCCAGATGTTTAATCACGAAAGGAGGATTTATGGCCTGGCATGTGAAGACAGCCACGGTAGTTCCTAATATAAATACGGTAAGCGTCCTTCTGATTGTCCGCCAAAAGTCTTTTAAATGAATCATGTTTCTGTTGGTATTAAATTAATTATGTTTTTCTAGCATGCAAAGATACGCCACCAAGCAGCAGGAGACTATCTTTTTTGTTTCAAAGCATACTACAAATGTTACATTCAGTCTAAAATAATACAAATTAAATTCCTCATCTCCATATTGATTTAAGCATCCAGGCATCCAACTCCATCTTCGTCCCCTTCTTCTGCGCAAAAAGTTCGATACCGGTTTGAGCCTCGCCCGGATAGGTTAATAATGTGAATACATCCTTCCCGTCATTGGCAAAGATTTCAATACTCGATTTGTCTACAAATATATGCAAATGTATCTTATTATCTACCGGTTCCACCCTGGCATATGCCATACGGCTGAATTTAGGAATCTGCACATCGGAGCAATGGGTACGGTCAATCACCAGATTATGTGAATCCGTATCATAGCTGACCACCACTTTGCGCCCTTCACCCACACACAAATTCAAGCCAAAGGTGTTGGATACGTCAGTAGAAAACGAAGCATCGAGTTCGTAGACATTCTCATCGGGAACAAAGCCGGGTAACCTCTGTGTCCCCACCGATAAAGCACGTTTCACCGATGCAGGCTTATAGCGAAGTGTTTGCAACTGTTCCACCGGCTTCTGTACCAGCCTCACACCTTCCTTGTATGTCTTCAGTTCCAGGTTGCGGGGAATGGACCAAAAGCCCTTCCCATACTTCGATGGAGCTACCGGTGCATAGTCCCAGGTTGCAACCCAGCCCATCGAAATTTTGGAATCCAACGTTCCGTCAAAATCCTGAAATGTGCGGGATGCATAAAAGTCCAGCCCTTTGTCCACATATAGAGGCTCTGCAGGATGGTTCTCCATCAGCTTAAAAGAAGTGCCGTCGAAGTCTCCTATAAAGTATTGTTCTTGCGCCCAGTTTACAGATACGACCATCACCCACCTTTTCTTGTCAGAATCCCCGTCAACCGGCAACTGGAATAAATCCGGGCACTCCCAAGACTTTTCACTGTCACCGGCAGGGCCGAAATCACTGGTCCAAGTCCAGCTCTTCAAATCAGGAGAGGTATAAAACTTTATTTTCTTCTCCAGGGCCTTGGCTACAACCATCACCCATTTTTGGGTCGGCTCGTGCCAGAAGACGGTAGGGTCCCTGAATTCCGTACTCCAAAGGTCCAGAACCGGGTTACCTTCATAATAATGAAATGTCTTTCCGTCATGACTGAAAGAGATGCCCTGCGCCTGTTTCTTGGAGTCCTTCTCAAAAACGGTGTAAGCCGCCACATAAGCCCCCTTGCCGAAGCCGGCCGTGTTGTTCTTGTCTATGACCGCAGAACCGGTGAAGTAACTGATATTGTCATCCGCTCCGGTCATGGCATAAGGGGTTATCTGCTGGTAATGTACCAAATCTGTAGATTCGACTTTGCCCCACCAGTACATATGATATTTACCCTGATAGTACATGAATCCCGAGGGGTCACCAATCCATCCCTTCTCCGGACTGAAATGATACTGAGGACGATAAGGCTCTTTGTATAAACTGTCTGAATTCATTTGTGCACCAGCAGACAATGTTCCTGCCAATAAAAGTGCACCCAATATAGCTGGTATCTTCATTTTCTGTATTTTCATTAAAAGTTCATCTTTACCTTTGCATCTTTCAGTTTCCAAACTTCGGCAGCAACTTCCGTTGTTTTTCCATTAGAGAATAGCTCCAATAGCGTACTATTTTCTTTCAAAGGGAAGATTCTTGTAGTGAACGCATCTTCGTTATTAATAAATCCTTCCACTACAGAACCGTCAATAAACAAACGAATCTCCACCGGTTTAGCAGTATCCAACCGATAATGATCCTTACGAATCTTCAAAGGAATGTGTGCACGCAAGGAAGAATGCGTCTGGTCCACAATAAGTTCCTCCTTCTCCACATCATAATAAATCAGGCTATATTCGCTATTATCCGGATTCTTACACAATGTAAATCCAAACCGTTTTGCGTCACCGGGATAAAAAGTCGCCTTGACTTCAAGCTGATGTTCCCTTCTGCTCACAATGCACGGTTTCGCAGCAGTCAATGCCTTTCTGGAATAAACCGTCGGTTGTTCACGCAATTGTTTCATCACGGGATGGGGTGTTTGGCATAGTTTCCCATCTTTCAGCTGCCATCTTCTGGGCATACTGTAGAGATGTGCCCATCCTTGTTCATAAGTGGCCTCCCCTCCTATTTCATCGGGTATAATGGCAATGGCAGCAACATCCCCTTCCGGAGTCTCAACAACAGAGGGGGACAGCAAGCGGTTGATGACCTCCAGATTTTGAGGGACTGGGTTGTCCGGTATAAACTTTTCATTCTTGAAATCTCCTATCCAATACTGGCAACGCGCAGGTATGCCTTTATGAGGAACCCTATTCACCAAAAGAACATACTTGCCGCCCATCTTCTTAAAGACCGGCATTTCCCAGAAAATACCGGAGTCATCCACTTCCGGATTGCCCTCAAACAGCAAATGTACAAAATCCCATCTCTTCAAGTCCGCCGATTTATAAAGCAGCAAAGCCCCGTGGGGTGTATCGGTCTGCTCAATGCCGAAACCGATAATCATATACCAGACATCACCCTCTTTCCAGACATACTGGTCACGCATGTCCGTACGGGTATATCCGGCAGGCTTCTCGGCAATAACCGGATTACCCGCATATTTCTCCCATTCTATCAACGCAGTATCTTTTGGAAAAGCAATACCCACTCCCATCTTGTCTCCACCGGCTGTGTATATCAGCTGGGGGATACCGTCATCATTGATAACAGCATGCCCGGACCATATTCCATTCTTGTCATAAGCAGCATCAGGAGTCAAAGCCGGCTTTTCCTCCGTCCAATGAAGCATATCGGGACTGCTGAAATGTCCCCAATTTATCTGTCCCAGGAAGATTGCAGAAGCATTCTTCTGATTGAATATATGATATTTACCTTTATAAAGAAGTAAACCATGCGTCTCATTCGTCCAGTTGGCAGCCGGCAACAGATGATAGCGGGGACGGTTGAAGTCCTTCGCAAAACGGGTTTCCGGAATAGCCAAAACCGAAGTCTTCTTCAATCCTAAGGCAATCTCGTCTCTCCATGCAGACGAATCATCGGAAAAGGGAGTGAGGCTTATCCCGTCAATCAACCCGTTTATAGCCGTAACATCGTACATCCAAACCTTCTTTTCCCTGAAATCCTTACCTACCCGAAGTATCATTTCACCATCTTGCAAGTTCCGGGGCCATACCTCTGCACTCATCCTCTGCCCATTCAGGCAAACCGATTCATTACTTAAATCAAGGACCACATGCAGCCACTTGAAACGGTCGACTTTTGTCTTTAATGAACAGTAAGAGTATGAGCCATTCTGCCCCATTCCCAACAGCAACTCACCATAACGGTCTACACATACCGCTACAGATGTTCCTGCCATGTCTCTGATTCCCATAAAGGCAGCAGTATCCGTCGGATAAGATTCCAGAGCAAACCATCCGGACAACGACGAAACATCTCCTTCCGTGGTTGTATCCATCCAAGTGGAATACCCGTCTGTACGAAGGGCTTTACCTTCGACTCCGGTAACAAATTCCGGTATTTCCTTTATAGTGTACAAATTCAACAATGACTTGCCGTCACTGGAAAGTAAGGGGTCCTGCCCGTCAAACGACCATGTTTTTTGAGCAAAAGCTGCATTCAAAGAAAGCAATAGACAGCCCAATATAGAATAGGCAAAGTGTTTCATAATAAAAGATTGTTTAAAGGAAGAGGGGGAAACAAACGTTTCCCCTCCCTTGCGTTTTCATTTCAAAATATAATTAGTTGAACGGAGCATAACCGGGATTCTGTACATACTTGCCTCCAGAAAATCCGTATTGATTGTTCGGAACCGGATAATACTCATCCTTTCCACCCGTAAAGTGCGCATTGGCATAATAAATGCGATTGTCTGACTCCGCGGTAATGTACTTGTTCATGGTTGTTTCCACTATGCCCCAACGGACCAGGTCGAAGAAACGTTCACCTTCCAAAGCCTTCTCCAGACGTGTTTCCCAACGGAGGGCCTGACGGGCATAATCCTGATTCCAGACATCAGCAGGATAAGGATTGACAAGGTAGTTGGCCGCATATTTGGAATGGTCGTTGAAATCCTTTACATAGGCGCTGTTCCGGGCACGATTGCGTATCTGATTAATCAAATCACGGGCAGTTTCGAGTCCATCGCCTTCATTGAGTTCAATAAGAGCCTCAGCTTTCCAAAGAAGAATATCTGCGTAACGTATAATCTGCCAGTTCAACTGTGAAGCCCCCCAAGGCCAGCCATTAAACATATCACTACTTTCCGGAGAAACCCAGAAGCGCTTCGCGCAATTATAGCCATAAGTTTCCTTATCACGCACCCATCCCTCACATGGCTTGTCTGGGTAAGTTTTCCAAGTTATAGTAGGACGGCCCACAACAAAATCGAGACGCGGGTCTACATTGGGAGTCGTGTTTTGTAAAGTATAAACCCCATTGTTCAATACCGCCCAACTATAATCAGACTTTGACTGATAATTAAAATCGGGCAGACCGTTTGCATCTGTCTGATAAGCATTAATCAGGTCTTGGCTGGGCAGGAAGAAACCGTCACCTCCGTAAGGGCTGCCTCCACCCGGAGAATTCAACAGATTGCTCCAGTTGATGCGGCCGGCACTTTCGGTACCGTCATTCATGGAATATTGAATGGCAAAAACAGACTCTTTACCGTTTTCATTAGCTACTAAATCCAATCCCTGGAAATCGTCAAGCAAACCGTAACGGTTGCTGGCAGTCACTTGGTCGCAAAGCGAAACGACTTCCCTCAGCAGCTCTTTATTGATGGAAGTTACGGCATGCGTAGTCTCATCTTGCTGATACGCTTGGTACAGCTTGATTTTAGCCGCATAGGCCAGTGCTATGTATTTATGAATACGCCCTACCTCCGACTGTGATGCAGGAAGCAGTTCGGCGGCATCAAGCATCTCCTTGGCCAGCATACTCAGAATCTCGTCACGGGTAAACTCATTGTTCGGAATATCCGGATATTGGGAAATCTCAACGTTCTCATCAAAATAAGGTATCTTGTTGAAAAGGCGGCTCAATTCAAAGTAATAATGGGCACGAAGCACTTTCATCTCCGCAATACGGGATACACGTCCGTTCACCTGCTCATCTGTTGCAGCATTCAGAACGCGCAATGCAGAGTTACAACGCTGTACACTGCAATATAGATGGTACCACTTGCTGTCCAGAAATCCATTGGTTGCATCCATATCAAATGTCTCCATACGGTGCACTTCATTAAGGTCACCAACACCACCACCGCCTTTATAGGCATTATCCGAACGTACCTCACCATAGGTCCAATTGGAAGTAGGATGACACCATACACTCCAGCTCTGTCCTTCGGGACCACCCAAAGCTGCATACGCGGCATTCACCAAAAGGTCGGCACCTTCTGTAGAAGTCATAATATCTTCATTCAAGCTACCCTGGGGCTTCAAATCCAGGAAACGGTCTTCATTACAGCTTGCAGTCATCAGCGCTACTACGCCAAGCATATATAAATGTTTCAATTTCATGATAGTATAGTTTTAAAGTTTAGAAACCAAATGATAATCCCAAAGAGAACGTACGGGGCAACGGATAAGGATAACCCAGACCTTCAGGGTCGGCACCTGTATAACCGGTAATCGTAAACAAATTCTGAGCCTGGAAATAAATGCGCGCATGACGCATCTTCATCTTGTCGAGAACTGCTTTAGGAAGCGTGTAACCCAATGTCAGACTTTTCAGCTTGATATACGAACCATTTTCAATATAGAACTCAGATACTTCGTGCTCATTGTTGCTGTTAAGAGTGGTCAAAGCAGGTACACTGCTATTGTAAGCACCCGTCTTTTCAAAGTTCTCGTAAGCATGCATGGCATCGAGCAGGCGGGTAGAGTGATTACCGGTCCAGCATTGGAATAAATCCGTATAATATTTGGAGTTGTTATAGGCATCACGAATCATACCGTTGAAGAACATGCTGAGGTCAAAGCCTTTCCAAGATGCCCCAAGATTCAGACCTGCAATCACTTTCGGATTGTCAGAACCCAACCATACACGGTCGTTCGTATCAATCGTACCGTTACCATCAGCATCCACGTATTTGATACGTCCTACTCCGGGAGCGCCAAACTGTACATTATATTTGGATTTATACTCATCCACCTCCTGCTGGGTACGGAACACTCCATCTGTCTTGAAGCCCATCCATGAACCGAACGGTTGGCCAACCAAAGTCTTGTCAACCCCATTACCGCCACCATAAGTATAGTAAATTTCTTCCGTCAGCTCTGTCACTTCATTTTTGTAATATGAAAGGTTGAATGCTACATTATACTGGAAATCCTTTACCTTATCATTCCAGGTCAGTGCCATCTCGAAACCTTTATTGTTCATCGTACCACCATTATACCAGCAGTAACCACCCTCGCCAATGACAGCGATATACGGTTTCTCCACAAGCATATCACTTGTCTTCTTATCAAAATAATCGAGAGAAGCACTCAGACGTCCGTTCAGGAAAGCGGCGTCCACACCGATATTGAGCTGTCTTGTACTCTCCCACTTCAAATCGGGATTGGTAGACCTCACTTTGTAACCACCGGGAGCCAAAGTCGTTCCATCACCGTTCATGTTGTAGCTTGCATCCTTCAGACTAATCAAGTATTTTGTATAGGGAGCCTCATTATCAATAATATCGTTACCATTGACACCCCATGAAGCACGTAGTTTCAAATCAGCCAACCAATCCCTGGTCGCTTCCATAAACTTCTCACTTGAAATGCGCCAGCCTGCCGACACTGAAGGGAAGTAATCCACATTATTACCCTTTGCCAAGCGGGAAGAAGCATCACGGCGCACCGTAACAGAGGCCAAATACCGTCCTTCATAATCATAGTTCACTTTACCAAAGTAAGACACCATGCCATAATTGGAAGCACCGGCACCTACATTCTTACCGGCAGTCACACCGTCGAGATAAATATAATCTTCATCTTCTACAGCCAGTCCCGTACCATAACCGAACATGGATTCCGAATGGTTCTTCTTGGCTTCTGTACCAAGAAGTGCAGTCAGATTGTTCTTTCCAAAAGCTTTGCTATAAGTCACGGTATTGGTCCATACCCAATCCAGTCTTTTGTTGGATGATTGAGTCAGCTTATTGACCTCATCGCGTGCCCATGCCGGCTCAAAAGTTTTGTTGGTTTCATCATAATAATTCATACCGAAATTGGTTTTCAGCACCAGGTTCTTAATCGGTTCAATTTCAAGGAATGCATTACCAAAGACACGCCAGTAATCATGTTTGTTCTGTTTTTCATTCTCCAACAAACGTGCCATATTGGGGGCATCACCCAAAACATCATTGATGGCATCGTTATAATTGCCATTCTCATCATAAACCGTCTTGGCAGGATGCTGTTTGATGGCATTCTCATCTACACCGGCCGGACTGAGGGTCTGTGTCCAACGATTGATGGCAACGTTCTCGCCGATGCGCAAGCGATTGTCAAGATAATGATAGTTAGAACTGATGCGGGTATTGATACGCTGGAAATTCGTATTCTCTACCAGACCGTCATGGTCGAGATAGTTCAACGCTAACGAGAAGGCACCATTGTCAGAGCCCTTTGAAAGTGTCGCACTATAATTCTGCATCAAGGCAGTGCGATAAACCACATCGCGCCAATCCGTATCAACGGCATGTACTTTAGCTCCATTCAGGCCGATATAGTCTTGAAGTTGGGGAGTTGCACCATTACCATATATTTCGCTGCTTGGCGTAGCTCCATTATTGGCATACTTATAAGCCGACCAATAAACCTGGCCCCACTCATCTGCATTCAACATATCAAAGCCACATTGATAGGTCTGCAAAGTCAACGACATATCAAAATCCACACGGGTCTCCCCTTTCTTGGCACGTTTGGTAGTAATGATAATCACACCATTGGCAGCCTGTGCACCATAAATAGAAGCGGAAGCGGCATCCTTCAATACCTGAATGGATTCTACATCATTGGAAGAAAGGATAGACGAGATGTTCTCACGGGTCATCACACCGTCAATGACATAAAGCGGGGAATTGGCATCATTTCGGAAAGATGACTTACCACGGACCAATGTAGAAGTATTTCCACCGCCCGGTGTGCCGTCAGTCGTAATGTTCATACCGGCAACACGTCCCTGCAAGCTCGACAACACATTTCCCGTAGGAATATCTGCTACATCCTTCATCTTGACCACAGCCACCGAACCAGTCAAACTGGCCTTCTTCTCGGACATATAGCCGGTCACTACTACTTCATCAATCAACTGGGAATCTTCCGTCAACTCAATGCGTAAAGTGGGCTGTGCCTTTACTGTAACGGCTTTATATCCTATATAGGATACAGACAATGTGGCACCGGAAGCTACAGACAGAGTGAAATTTCCGTCAATATCCGTAATTGTTCCATTACTGTTGGAACCTACTTCCATGACAGAAGCACCGATAATGGATTCACCACTCGATTTTTCAACGACAGTACCTTTTACCTGGACTTGCTGGGCAAAGGAATAGATGCCCGCAAAGAGAAGCACAATTAGTGTGCAAAGCCTGAGACTAATGCTTTTCAACATATCTATTAATTTAAAGTTAATAATAAACCAATTCTGCAATTGAGTTTTGTGTCAGCAAAATTAAGCGAAACCAGGATTTGCACCTATAACAAATGTTACGAAAGGTGGTATTTTTGATACATCCCCTTTCTAAAGGTATTCTACGCGTGTTTTTTGCTAAATAAACTTTAGCTTTAGCAGCAAATTAATAGAAAAGAATGAAAACAATATGGGAGCAGATGCTAATTGCACCAGCTCTCATAGTATACTCTCTCAGAATCAAAAACGAAAAGCAAAATGTTCCGCACACCGGTATCCTTCTTCATAAAGCTCCGTCAGCTTCTTGATGTCACGCTCGATGCGGTCTACCACTACCGGCTTCTGTGGACGGATCACAACGATTTCCCCGGCGGCTTCCATCCGTTCCACCTGCTCCAACTGTTGATTATAGACAATACTGCGGCGGTTGATGGCTTCACGCAATAGCGGATATTTCTTATATATAAAAGGTGGAACCTTCGTTCCCTGAATTTCCTTACGGTACCCATGATTGCGCGTCAACACCACCACATTATTGGTAAATCCATCCTGACGGGCACGCATCAAAGGGATACTGTCCACAATACCTCCATCCAGCATCGGGATGTTGTCCACGTAGGTAATGGGACAGACAAACGGCAGACTGCTCGAAGCACGCACAATATCAATGACGCGCTCTTTACTCCGCTTCTCCTCAAAATAGTTCGCTTCGCCCGTCTCGCAGTTGGTAGTTACCATCACATAACGTTCGGGACAATGAAAGTATGCCTCGTAGTCGTAGGGAAGTATGTGTTCCGGAAACTCCTGGAACAACAAGTCGAAATCCATGATATTCCGCTTCTTCAACAGATACTTCAATCCGATGTAATTGTATTTTTCCAGCAAGTCGATATTGCTGTACTTGGCACGCCCGCGCTGACCGGACATATAAGAAAGTCCGTTGCAGGCTCCGGCACTGACACCGATGGTATAGGGAAAGCGAATGCCACGATCCATAAAGCTGTCGAGCACACCGCAAGTGAAGACGCCGCGCATACCGCCACCCTCCAAAACAAGACCGCTATGGTCGTCGATACGTATTATTTTCTCCATAAGTGTCAGAATTAACGCTTCAAAGATAGCTTTTGTTTACGATATTCTGCCTATATTTGCAGTTGCAACTATAAATCTATAACATTTTAATTATGATGAAGAAATCAATACTGATGGCTGCATTGGGTTTATTAAGTTTAAACACAATAGCACAAGACACTCCGAAAGAGGAAGGTTTCATCTTTACGACCGTAAAAGAAAATCCTATCACTTCTGTTAAGAACCAGAACCGTGCCGGTACATGCTGGTGCTATTCCGGACTGGCATTCATCGAATCCGAACTGCTCCGCATGGGCAAAGGCGAATACGACTTTTCTGAAATGTTTATCGTACACAACACCTATCTGGACCGTGCCGACAAGGCAGTGCGTACACATGGTGACGTTTCGTTCTCACAAGGCGGTTCGTTCTACGATGTAATTTATGGTATGAAAACTTTCGGTCTGGTGCCCGAAGAGGAAATGCGTCCGGGCGTTATGTATGGCGACACGCTGAGCAACCACACCGAATTGACAGCCGTATCTGATGCCGTAGTGGCAGCCATTGCCAAGGGAAGACACCGCAGCCTGCAAGCAGACAAGGAAAATAACCCGCTTTGGAAGAAGGCCATCACTGCCATCCACGACATCTATCTGGGCGAACGTCCCGAGAAGTTCACCTACAAAGGCAAGGAATATACTCCGAAGTCTTTCTATGAATCTACCGGACTGAATGCAGATGACTATATCTCACTGACTTCCTATACCCACCATCCCTTCTACCAGCCGTTCGTCCTGGAAATACAAGACAACTGGCGTTGGGCTTCTTCCTACAACTTGCCTATTGACGAGTTGATGGAAGTGTTTGACAACGCTATCAATAAGGGTTACACCATTGCATGGGGTAGTGACGTAAGCGAACAAGGCTTCACACGCGACGGTATAGCCGTAATGCCCGATGCAGAAAAGGTGCAAGAACTGAGCGGTTCGGACATGGCACACTGGCTGAAAATGAAACCCGAAGAAAAGAAACTGAACAGCAAGCCTCAACCGCAGAAGTGGTGCACACAAGAAGAGCGCCAGCTGGCATACGACAACTGGGAAACTACTGACGACCACGGTATGCTGATTTACGGTATAGCCAAAGACCAGGAAGGCAACGAATACTATATGGTAAAGAACTCTTGGGGTGAAGCCGGAAAGTACAAAGGACTGTGGTATGCTTCCAAAGCTTTCGTGCGCTATAAAACAATGAACATCATTGTGCACAAGGATGCACTGCCTAAGGAGATTGCCAAGAAACTGGGTATTAAATAAATAAAAGAAGGAGATGCAGTTTGATGCATCTCCTTTTTCAATTCTTACCAAATCCTACAGATATCTTCCACAATCTGCGGAACCGTCAACCGGTTCTTCTTCAACTGCTCCTCCACATCGTAACGGTCGATAAACTCTTTCTTCACACCATAGTTCAGTACCTTCATATCCGACGGACCGTAATAACGGGCAATCTTCTCGCCAAAGCCACCGTCCAGCACTCCGTCCTCAAGAGTAATGACCAGTGTATGGTCGCGCTTCAGGTCATCGAGCAAAGCCTCGTCCACACCCGTGATGTAGCGAGGATTGACAAGCGTGGCATCCACTCCTTTCTCTTCCTTCAACCGGGCAGCCACGGCTTCGCCCAACTGATAGAAAGAGCCCAGTCCCAATATGGCGACCTTCTCTCCACGATGGGACACCTCATAACGGTTCAGCGTCTTGCCGTAATCCTTCTCCGGTTCTACATTCCTGCGGACAACCCCATTGGCCGGCACGCGAATGGCAACCGGATGTTCCGTTTGACGGATGCCCCACTCCAGCATTGCCATATACTCCTCACGACAAGTAGGTGCCAGATAAACCATATTCGGAATATTACCGATGACCGGAATATCAAAAAGACAAAGATGGGTAACATCATTCATACTCGATAAGCTTCCCCAGAAGACAAGAATCAGTGCAGGATTATTGTTGATACAAAGATCCTGGGACAACTGGTCGTAGGCGCGCTGGATAAAGGTGCTGTAGACCCCGAATACCGGTTTTCCACCTCCGGCAGCAATGGCAGAAGCCATGGCAACAGCCTGCTCTTCGGCAATGCCCATATCGATGAACTGCCGCCCTGCCTCCTTGCGGCGCTCCGGTGTAAAGCCAAATACCGTAGGTGTACCTGCGGTGATGCCCACCACAGTCGGGTCTTTCTTCATCTCCTGCAACAAATAACCGGCGGTAAGGTCGACATAGTCTTCACCCTCTCCAGACTCACCGGTCAGATTGCCGGTTTCAAGGTCGAACGGAACACTGTAATGGAAACGTTCTTTTTGCTCTTCTGCCAATTTGTATCCCTTACCTTTCAAGGTATTGATATGTACCACAACCGGATGCTTCTTGTCCTTCACTTCACGGAAAGCCTCTATCAATTGCTCCACGTCATTGCCATCCTTCACATAGAGATAATCATATCCCATTGCCTTAAAATAGTTGCAGGGAGCCTGCCCCTCCGTTTCGCGTAACTGTTGCAGATTGCGGTATAGCCCGCCATGATTCTCGGCAATGGACATCTGGTTATCGTTGACAATGACGATGAAGTTCGTGCCCAGTTCGGCACCTACATTCAATCCTTCGAAGGCTTCACCTCCACTCAACGAGCCATCGCCGATGACGGCAATCACATTACCCGCCTCCCCCTTCAGGTCACGCGCCTTGGCAAGTCCGCTTGCCAGACTGACGGAGGTAGAGGTATGCCCGATAACGAAAAAGTCATGCTCACTTTCCGACGGTTCGGAATATCCGGAGACTTCGTCATACTCGTCCGCATTCATAAACGCTGCCCGGCGGCCTGTCAATATCTTATGGGTATAACTTTGGTGAGACACGTCATAGACTATCTTGTCCGTTGGTGAATCGAACACGTAATGCAGGGCTATGGTGGCTTCTACCATTCCCAGGTTGGGACCTACGTGTCCTCCGTGAGAGCTTAACTTGTTTAACAACACCTGGCGGATTTCTCCACCTAATCCGTTCATCTCGCTGACTGATAACTTTTTCACGTCAGCAGGGGAATTTACTTTTTCAATATACATATTCTATAATAACATTTAAGTAGCGATGCTTGTTTATCCGATGCCGCCCGTCGTGCAGGCCTCATCCGGACGCTGCAAAAGTACAGAGGAAACGGGAACGGAAAGGTAGATAAATTACCGGTTTTATTACCTTTTTTACAGATATAGAGCCAACTGATATTTGCGCAAAATCCCTCAACTTGTGCATTTTTCACCCCATTTTCTTGTCAAACCCAACTCTTTCCGTAAATTTGCAGGCTGATAATGAGTTAACCGGCCAATTTCAGTAGCAGGATTCTACTACTCCTATTCCCGGTACTGACATACAAAGAAATACTAATACTAATAATTAATAGCATGAGTTTGAAAATTGTTGTATTGGCAAAACAAGTTCCCGACACACGCAATGTTGGGAAAGATGCCATGAAAGCCGACGGAACCATCAACCGCGCGGCACTCCCTGCCATCTTCAACCCCGAAGACCTGAACGCTCTTGAGCAGGCTCTCCGACTGAAAGATGAACATCCGGGCTCCACCGTTACCATCCTGACCA
>ENA-OUQW01002553-OUQW01002553.1-human-gut-metagenome-genome-assembly--contig:-NODE-2553-length-14878-cov-6.126493_pt1 | contig 14878 bp, 10 predicted proteins | sample MGYA00248464_ERZ548849 | MGnify/ENA primary metagenome ERZ548849 (study PRJEB26491, sample SAMN04978193) | human gut metagenome | host: Homo sapiens | study: EMG produced TPA metagenomics assembly of... | reverse complement strand
GCGAAATCATGCTTAGATTATCAACTCCGGGTAATACTCGTTTTGTTCAATCTGATTCTTTTGATGTAGTATATGGTGGTGGAGAAGCGAACGTTGCTGTAAGCTGTGCCAACTACGGACATGACGCCTATTTCGTAACTAAATTGCCGAAACACGAAATTGGACAGTCTGCTGTTAACGCATTGCGTAAGTATGGTGTGAAGACAGACTTTATTGCTCGTGGCGGCGATCGTGTAGGTATCTACTATCTTGAAACAGGTGCTTCTATGCGTCCTAGCAAGGTTATCTATGACCGCGCTCATTCTGCTATTGCTGAAGCCGACGCTGTTGACTTCGACTTTGACGCTATCATGGAAGGCGCTGACTGGTTCCATTGGTCTGGCATCACTCCGGCTATCTCTGACAAGGCTGCCGAACTGACTCGTTTGGCTTGTGAAGCTGCAAAACGTCATGGTGTAACTGTTTCTGTTGACTTGAATTTCCGTAAGAAACTGTGGACAAAGGAAAAAGCACAGTCTATTATGAAACCGTTGATGCAGTTTGTCGATGTATGTATCGGTAACGAAGAAGATGCAGAACTTTGCCTGGGCTTCAAACCGGATGCAGACGTTGAGGCCGGTCACACAGATGCTGAAGGCTACAAAGGTATCTTTCAACAGATGATGAAAGAATTCGGATTCAAATATGTTGTTTCTACATTGCGCGAATCTTTCTCCGCAACTCACAACGGTTGGAAAGCTATGATTTACAACGGCGAAGAATTCTATACTTCAAAACGTTATGATATTGATCCGATTATCGACCGTGTAGGTGGTGGTGACTCATTCTCCGGTGGTATCATCCACGGTTTGATGACTAAACCTAATCAGGGCGAAGCTCTTGAATTTGCAGTGGCTGCGTCTGCCTTGAAACACACTATTAATGGTGATTTTAACCTTGTTTCCGTAGAGGAAGTGGAAGCATTGGCTGGTGGTGATGCAAGCGGTCGTGTACAGAGATAAAGAGATAAGTTGAAAGTTTAAAAACAATTCATTTAAAATAGGAGATTAAAATGGCAAAATTCGATAAAATAGCCGTATTGAATAAAATCGGTTCTACAGGAATGGTTCCTGTATTCTATCACAAAGATGCAGAAATTGCAAAAAAAGTGGTAAAGGCTTGTTATGACGGTGGTGTTCGTGCTTTTGAGTTTACCAATCGTGGTGACTTTGCACAGGAAGTATTTGCTGAAATCGTAAAATTCGCAGCAAAAGAATGTCCTGAAATGGCAATCGGTATCGGTTCTATCGTTGATCCGGCTACTGCCGCTATGTATTTGCAACTGGGTGCTAACTTCGTAGTAGGTCCATTGTTCAATCCTGAAATTGCTAAGGTATGTAACCGTCGTTCAGTGGCTTATACTCCGGGTTGTGGTTCTGTATCAGAAGTTGGTTGCGCTCAGGAAGTAGGTTGCGACCTTTGCAAAGTATTCCCGGGTGATGTTTACGGAACAAACTTCGTGAAAGGTTTAATGGCTCCGATGCCATGGTCTAAGTTAATGGTGACAGGTGGGGTAGAACCTACAAAAGAAAACCTGACAGCATGGATTAAGGCTGGTGTATTCTGTGTAGGCATGGGGTCTAAATTGTTCCCGAAAGATAAAGTGGCAGCAGAAGACTGGGCTTATGTAACAGCTAAATGCGAAGAAGCTCTCGGCTATATTGCTGAAGCTCGTAAATAAGATTAGAGAGCGAAAGCTGTCTATAATAAAAAAGAGGCTGGTGAGACAGCCTCTTCAAAATATGCCTCAAAGGGTTAGTTAGTTTAGTTAGTAATGAGGCATATTTTCATTTTGTTTAAAGGTGTTTAAAGGGGATAGGTCATCGGAATGAGTGATTCATTTCGGTGGCTTGTTTTTTGTTACTTTTCATTAAGAATGATGAGGCAATCGCATTTTGATGACACGCCCGACAATAAGAGCTATAATATAGAATACGGCAAAACCGATAATAGAAAAAACGAATGGCTTTTGTTCATTGAAGGTACGTCGTGGAGGAATGACAGTGTAAGTTTCTGACGTAACCTGATTGGTTGGCTGTGTGGCAGGAGAGACCTTTAGTGTTGTTCCTGTTGTTTCCATTTGACAGCTATCTGTTGCAGATATTGTATCCTCTGTTATTTCTGTAAACATATCTTTTTCCCTTTTTATTTGTATCTGAATTCTTGTAATTGTTATCAGTTATAACATAGTACATAGACTTTTGTTTAAGGGAGCAAAGATTGTTGCAAAGGTAATTAAAAAAGTAAATGATGAATCAAGGGGAGTGCATTCTTTTTAAAAGATTTGATGTAGGTCAATTTTTAAGGCCTTTCTTTCTTGTTGTCTTTTGATAAGAGTGCCATGTCGTGTGAGTTCTTTAGAGAGTTACACGGATAATATTTGTAGGCATTATCCGTGTAGTAGTGTTAGAGTAACAATTATTCGGGTACGTAAATTATTTCCCCGTTATCCAATTCATAGGCGATACCGATTTTCTTGCCACGTTTCCCTTCTTTTTTATCCTGGTCCTCCGAAGGAGTATACCGATTGATTTTTTCTCCTTCTTTGGTGATGATTTCCATATTTTCCTTACCCGGATTTTTCACCATGGTGAAGTCTTCTTGCGAGAATACCTCAGTCATGTTGTAGCGGCTGACAAGGGCAACCATTAAAGCTACTGCAAATACCATAGCAACGTCAAACAAGTTGGATACTACGCTGATGGGGTCGGAGTCTTCTTCTTTTCGTAATAGGTTATGTTTCATTTCTCAGTAGTTTTAGTAGTACGGTTTTCGTTCAGAAGTTCAGCGATAAATTCGAGATTGGTCATATCTTGCAGATACCAACGTTGCTTAACCTGCTGTGTGAGAAACCCGACGGCACCTGCTACCAATCCGACCACGGTCGTGGCAAAGGCAATCTGCATATTATAAGCCATGGAAGCAATATCTCCGCTTGCCAGTCCGGCCAGGGCAGGGCCCATTGGAATCAAAGTACCCATTAATCCTAAGATAGGACCTAGTTTGGTCAGCGTTTTTGAGATTGCAAGGTCTTTGTCGGCTGCAATCTCAAAGTTAGCCAATAAACGTTGTACTTGTGCGGGAGTATCACGGGCATCCAGTACCTGACGCATATACATAATAACGAGTGAACGCGACTTTTCCGGTAACTTGGAATTTAGTTCTCCTACTGTTTCAGAAGTTAGTTTCCCCAGTTCATTGCGGAGCAAAGCTTCTGTTTTGCGAATGGACATATACTGTCCGTAGAAACTGCCTGCAAGTAACAGTGCCCGGCAGAAGAGAATGATTAATAATACGATGACAGGAACAAGTAATCCTGTTGAAATCCAATATAAAATATCTGATATAAAGTTCATTGTTGTTGATTATTTAATAGGTAATTGATTCTTTTTATTGCTTCATGCTTTTCTGTTTGTTTCTGTTCCGAAAGTTCCACCAGACAAGACCGATGATTCCACCGGCCAGAGTGATAACCAAAACGCCTGCCAGTGCTTGCCAGTCTATTTCGCTGACACCTGTCGCCGAAGTTCTTCCGTTGACGGTGGCTACAATTCCTAGGATAGCTACCAGTGCATTAGTGAGGAAGAACAATTCGAGGCGTAATTCCTTCTCCGGTAACAAATAGAGCAATAAATATCTGCCGGAAGGAATTGCTATCAGGATAAAACCGGCATAACTCCAGGCTATTGTCTGAAAGGAAATGCCCGGAAAGGCGAATATCAGGTATATTAACCCGCTGAATAGAACCGGGAATATCAATAATCCAGGAAACCAGCGGAGAAAGCGGTACATCACAATCATACGAGGTTTGACCGGATAATCGTTCGCCACGTGGACAGCCAGCATGGCGTAAGCCATTTGCACGCAGACCTCCACACTAAGCAATACAGCTGTATCCAACATCAAAGGTTGATTACTAAGCCAATTTGCTATCTGGGTTTTAGACTGTTCAATAGCATACGGCCACATTAATCCGGCAAACGCAGCGCAGATAGCGGCGATAACACACACCGCTATTACTTTCCAAAATGTTTGCTTCAGCAGAAAATTAAATGCTGTCAGAAGCATAAGTACAAGGACAACTGTATTCATTTTTGCTAATTACAAATTATGAGTTACAATTACATTTGGCTGCTTTTACGGCGTTTGCGTACAAAGAGGATTAAAGCAAGTAGGACAATGATAACAGCAATACCGACAGCTACATTGCTTAATGTATTTGTTTGTTCTTCAGTGGTCTGGTTCATTTCTTCTTTTTTCATCACTACTCCTTTGTCATTTCCGCTTGCTTTTGCTTCACGGATTTTGGAGATATTCTCTTTGTATTGTGCGGCTGTTGGCGCATCTGCTTTAGAAGCAATATAATCGCGTAGTTTTGCATTGTCGCAGACGAAGCCCGAACAGGACGGACGATAATTGTTGACTATCTCCGTATGTAACTTACTCAATTCTGCTACTTGTTCTTCGCTGGCTTTCCATAATCCTTTGCGGGCACTTTCGAGCATGACAGCCGTCATTTCCTCGAGAGCGGCAGGATTCTGTTGTTCAAAGTATTTCTTTACTCCCAAGTTAAGCTCGTCTTTTACATATACATTATAGATATTATCCCAAAGTTCTTTATCAATGGCGGCAGTTTTCATCACATTCCAACCATAAGTGTTGGTGATAACTTCTGCAAATTCACTCGCAGAAGAAGCTCCTCCTTTCATTTTCTCTTTAATATAGACCGGATTGAGAATAGTCGTACGACTTTCTACACCGACAGCTTCTTTAAGTTCCTGCATTTTCATGTTATTACGATTGCGATAGTCGCTGAGGTAAGCGTCCGGATCTTTACCGGTCACATTGCGAACGGCAAGATTCATGCCTCCCATAAACTCATATACATGGTCAAGGCTTAAGGCACCCCAAGTATTGCTTTGACGTGGCTGTACTACTACATCTGTACGTGTCAATGCTGCTTCAAAAGCAAATTTTTGGAAAACTTCCCAGTTCTTTTCACTACCGTAATAAGCTCCCATATTATTGAGATAGGTAGTAGCAAGTTCCGATTCATTTTCCCAACGGTCACCGGATTCCACCATTTCCTGAATACCGGTACCGTACATACCGTTTATTCCTCCGAATATGCGGAAAGTTGAAATCTCCCGGGCGTCTTTCGGGCTCAATCCTTTTTCTGTCAATACCCGTTCAGCCTCAATTACACTTGTCGCTACTTGGTTCTCGTATTTATCATCTTTGGCACCGGCAGCCATTTCTACCGCACGGTTAATCAGGAAAAGACGGGAGGCGGCAAGGTCACGAAGTTGTCCGGAGGTCTGAACTACCACATCAATACGCGGACGACCCAGTTCTGCCGAAGGAATCAATTTTAAATCGCTGACACGGCCGAAAGCATCACGAACAGGTTCTACACCAAGCATATAAAGGACTTGAGCAATCGTTGCTCCCCCGGTCTCGATGAACTCGGAGGACCAGAGTGTATAGCTTACTTTCCGTGGTATAGAATCGTTATGACGTTGTTTGTACGTATCAATCGTTTGTTTGGCTAAAGCAATCCCTTTTTCCCATGCCGATTCAGTAGGAGTCGCTTCAGCGTTGATAGCGTACATATTGCGTCCGGTAGGCAATGTATTCGGATTAGCTATGGGGTCACCTCCCGGGGTAGGGGTGGTGTAGCCTCCTTTCAATGCATTCATCAGACTAGCCAGTTCTTCTTCAGGACTTGTCAAAAGTGCATTTTTATAGTTTCCTATATTCTTAATAGTGCGTTCCACTTCTGTGACAGCCAAAGAAAACTCTATATCTTCTTTGCTATACTCTTTAGGAGCTTTTCCCGGATCCATGTTAGTGCCCATTTTCTTCATGGCTTCTTTCATGCTTTCGGGAATTTTCTCATGAGGGGACTTTTCACTTTGCTGTGCAGGATGTCCTCCCATTTTCTTGTTCTTATCATCTTTATCTTGTTTGGCTGCGGCAACCATCATCATCGCCATCATTCCTTTCGGAGCATTCCGGTCAGCTTCTATTTGGCGTGCTTTAGCCAGTTCCTGAGGAGTAATTCCGGCAGTACGGCAGATCAGTTCGTCTGTTGCCTGTGCAGGATTGGTTATCAGCTTTTCTACTAACTGGCGGGCAGGATTTAGATATTGCTGTGTAAAAAGACTCCGGTGTTTGTTGATAGCGTTCGTTGCTTTTCCACGTTGCTTGTCAAGAGCCAAAAGGCTGTATGCGATAGGTTCTGTTGCCATTGCGTAAACAGAAGAAGTAATCCGTTCCGGTTCATACGGAACACCCATAGTATAAAGTTGCCCGGTGATTTTTTCTGTGGCCAATTCTTCGGCGAAGTTTTCTATACGGGCGATTTCATCCTCTGTATAAGGCTTGTTGGTGATGCTGTCTAGACCTAAATCTCGGTGGATTCCCATTTTTACTGTCAATGCTTTGATGGCCAGCGATTCCTGCTCTTTATTCTCTTTTGCGGAGTTATTGTAAATCTTGATTTTCTCCATAAGCTCACGATAGATACCGCGCACGCTACTTTCGAGGAAAGGAGGAGTAAGGTAAGATTGCAGTGTCGCATACGAACGGCGTTTTGCCATCATTCCTTCACCTACATTTCCGATAGAATAGAGATAAAAGTGAGGAACAGTTCCGACCAGACGGTCCGGCCAGTCATTGCTGCATAGGGCAACTTGTTTTTTAGGAGTGAATTCCAAACTGCCATGTGTTCCGAAATGAATGAGTGCATCAGCTTTGAAACCGTGCTGCATCCATAAATAAGAAGCGATATAAGTATGCGGAGGAGCAGCGTTCGTTCCATGAACTACCTGAAAAGAATTGTCTCCACTTCCTGCTGCATTCTGTGGCATTAACACGATATTACCGAACTGTAACCGGGCTACGCCCAAACATCCGTCCGAAGTGACCATATAGTTTCCGGGAAACTCTCCGTCGGCAGCAACGACTTCTGCATATTTTTCAGGACGAAGCGATTCTTTCACCCAGCTTTCATATTGTTCTTTTGTAATTAATTCCGGATTTCCGTTTTTCATGAACTCGTCAAAAGCCCCCTCTGCATACGAGTTGAATACTGCACCTTGTGCTTGTATCATTTTTGCAAGTTCTTGTGCATTGGCAGGAAGTCCTGACACATTATAACCTTCCTGTTTCATGCGAAGCAAGAGATTGTAGAGCGAAGGTACTACTTCCATTCCGGCAGCCGTCAAGGCATTTTGTCCCGGTCCTTTGTAATAGTAGATAGCAACCTTTTTGTCTTTATTAGGCTTTGTTTTCAGATTCAGATAGTTGTTGATAGTGGAAACGAATGTTTTCAGTCGTTCGGGAATGGCGTATGAGTGGCGTAATCCTTCTTTGTCTTCATATTGTGCAAAAAGGGCAAAGGGGCGGATAGCACCATCTATTTCCGGTGTCACAATGCTTTGTGACATAAAACCACCGGACATACCCAACGGATCGTTTTCCCATTCATCCACAAGGCTGTTGATCGTGAGTGGGGCAAAAAGCAGAATATTCTTAGTTTTCAGATAATCTACCATTCTATCCCCCATGCGTCCGTGAGCCATATTAATAACAGCGTCAGGCTGCACTTCATCAATAAACGACATGAATCTTGTCATTGACTGAACCGGATAAACGTTGTAGCCTTCTTTTTCGAGAGCTTTGATGAGGTCGGTAGCATCTGCCATTTGTCCGGTAATTATAATTCTTCGAGCTCCTTCTTTGTAGAGGTTGTTGTCTTTCATAAATTTCTCATAGTCGGTAACTGTGAGAAATTCCAGCTCATCGTCCGGATTACTGATTCCGGCATGATACAACATATCGCTCGGCCTTTCTACCGGGTCTTCCATTTCAGTTGTGGAATATGTTTTTCCATCAATGGCTTTACGGATGTAGTTCAACATATTCCTGTAGTTCGTTTTTCCGCCATTGCTCAGATAGCGGCGTATCAGATTCTGTTGTACACTATCGAGGTTACAGATATTGTTGGTAGGATTGGTGGCCATTGATGTGTACACAGGGACACCTTTGTCTGCTGCCTGCTGTATTTGCTGACGCTGTTCTTCAACGATACGCAGTCCCATGCCGTTAACAAATACCATATCATAATTTGACAGGCGGTCGAGGTTGGCAAGCGATACTTCGCTGAGTTTGATGAATGAATTGTCATTTGCTTTCGATATGCTTCCCTGCTGTATGGTCTGGAAGTTGACGAAAGCAATCTTTGTGGCGCTGAACCAGGCATTCCAGATAGATATGCCTATCAGGACGGCTGCAACGATGCACACACCTAAGATGATTTTACTTTTCTTTTTCATTTCTCTTATTTTTAGCTTTGTATGTAGTTTTATTGTTGTTTATTTTTTGAAGAACCGATCTATATCCAACGAAAGACCTAGTGTCAGATTAGCTCCTGTCGTAGTGGGTGAATTGAAATAATAATAATCCGGTACATAGTTAAACAAGTTATTAATAGCCAGATTCATATTCACACCTTTGAATACTCCCACCGAGAAGGTTAAATCCCAAATCATATATCCCGGGTACGTAACAGCAGTGCTTCCGGCAGCAGGGTTGTTGAAGCTATCGTTGTATACGTTTGTTTTTACTTCTGACAAGATGCGTCCGTTGAGTGAATAATTGAAATCTACTTTATCTAGGTTTTCGCCCCAGTCTACTCTTACAGTTGCCGTATGCGGGCGCGTATCTGTGAATTTTTTCTGCCCGTCACGCATAAATTCATGGATGTAAGTGTATGACATACGAAATCCTAATCCACAGGGGTATTTGGCAGAGATGTTAGCGTCCACTCCTGCAATGTCCACTTTGTCGGTATTGGTATATATTTGTCCTTTGGGATCATCGCTGTAAACTGTGTTAATACGGTTGTGTACCAGATTATAATATCCTGTTACAGAAAAATTGTAACGGTTTTTTGTGTACTCGGCAGACAGGGAGAAGTTGTGGCTTGTTTCTGATTTAAGATCAGGATTTCCATAAATCATCATCATGTTTGCCATATTGAACACCATATACATTTCTTTTAAAGTCGGTGAACGGAATCCTTGTGAATAAGAACCTCTCAATGAACAGTTACCAATCTTATACATCATTCCCAAATGCGGGGATAAATGACGAACATTGGAATCGGAGAAATAATCGAACCGTAATCCGGCGATTACATTTAGTCTTTCAGTCGGATTCCAGTCGAATTGTCCGAAAGCATCTGCTGTATGCATGATATAGTTAGCGTTATCAGTGAATTGGTAAGACATCAGATAATCGCGAAGGTAATCGGCTCCGACAGTCAACGTATGTTTTTCATTGAAAGTGTAATTATAAAGAGCGTGTACATTATGCTGCACATTGCTATAATCACGTACATCATTTTTATAGAGTACCTGGTAATCACTTTTGTCATATTGGTCGAAAGTGTAACCGACTTCAAGATTACTTAATGTGTTGAATGTATAATTTGCTTTTAGCCCACCGTTGAAATCCCGGTATCTGTCTTGAGTGTCTCCCGGTTTATTACGTTCACGGAAATAATACCCGGCTCTTGCGGTCAGTTTAAGTGTTTCCAATGGGTGATAGATCAGCCGTTCCTTGAAGTTCCATACTCGGCTTCCGAATACAGTTGAGAAATCTCCCGGATTATCTACGCCATACGTATCTACATTATTATATTGTACATTGGTCAGGCTGTTGAATTTACCTGCATTGAATCCCACAGTACCGCCATATCGATGGTCATTGTGCTCGGAGAAGCGTGAATTAAGATTTAAATTCCATGGGTCATCCGATTCGCGTGTAATGATGTTGATAACCCCTCCGATAGCGCTTGAACCGTAAAGGGTGGATGCTGCACCTTTCACAATCTCGATGCGTTCTACATTATCAAGGTTCAGACGGTCGTAGTCTACGTTATTTAGCGTTTCACCGGCCAAACGTTCCCCGTCTACAAGAAATAATACAGAGTTTCCGCCGAAGCCTTGCATATTGATAGAGGTTTGCTGGTCCATAGCAAAAGTGAATTCAATGCCGGGAAGTTCAGTCTTTAACAAGTCGGCTACATTATTGGCATTTACCTTTTTAATATCTTCCGAGGTAATCACCCGTGTAATGATAGGTGCATCTTTCAGCAGTTTGGGAGTACGGGTACCGGTAACTACTACCGTTCCTAAGTCAAATTGATCTTCGGATAGACGGAAACTTAGTTTTTTGTTTTCGTCCGTTGTGAATTTCTTTTCTGCTGTTTGATAACCTACGTAAGAGGCGGTAATGATATACACGCCAGTTCCGGGTAGTTGCAATGTATATGTTCCGTCGGATGTGGTGACGGCTCCAGTTCCTTTTCCTTTTATAGAGATTGTGGCGCCGGGAAGGGGTCCCCCGTTTGTATCAGTTACACGTCCGCTGACATAATTACTGGATTGTTGTGCAAATGTGGAGCAAGTTGCTATAAAGGAAAATAATAATATTATAAATGTAGGTTTCATTCTTTGTTATTGTTTTCTTAGTTATTTTCTTCGAAATCAAATGGATATAGGAAGTCGAAGTCGATGTATCCCTTTATACCTTTGGCATTGGTATAGTTGGTAAAACGAATGGCTGCATAGGTGTTGTCTTTCAGTCGTATCAGGTAGACCTGATTGGACATTGTGTAGATAGGTGGCATAGTCGAAGTATCTACATTCAGCCAGGTGGATAGGATACTGTTATAATAAGAGTCGGTATAGACAATGTTTCCTTCCATCATGCCGGACATATCAATAGCAATTTTGTCCGTTGTCCATTCATCTTTAACAAAGTCTTTGTCATCAGGCAATTTTCCGTTTGCTTTCAGGGCATCAAAACTTGTGTAGCTCGTTTGGTAAGCTGCCCCTTCATTCGTTTTTATATCATAGCGATGAATGGCGATATCCCAATTATCGGGTATTTCGCTTTCATATTCTTTCCCGATTTTGACTGTGGTAACTTTACGACCGGAAAAATCAATATATGCCCACTCTGTGTACTCAACAGTTTTGATTTGTGAGAAACTATTTTCTTTGATTTCCATTTCAGTTTCTGTGGGGGCGTCATAAATATTCTCAAATAATCCATTACAAGCTGAGAGCGACATAGCCGCTCCCAGTATCATTGTATATTTAAAAATAGTGTTATTGCTTCTTTTCATTTCTTTCATTTAGATTGTTTATTCTGCACTTGCTGTATCACTTCCTGTAAATACTGTGGAAATAGCTATCGGCATACTACCCGGCTTGAAGTCAGTGTTAATAGTAGCAGTACCGTCTGCTGCGATTGTACCGCTCAGGCTTTCTCCTGTGATAGCTTTTCCATTGCTGTCGGTAGATTCATATTCTCCCAGGCTGAGTGAATAGGTTCCGTTTGCTCCGGCTGTTACATTGACTCCACTGATAGTGAAATTACCTAAACTCATATGACCACCGGCACCTGACAAGTTAGCGAAACCGCTTAAAGTAATGTCTACCGTTGTGTCCGATACACGTTTGATAACAGCTTTACATTCATCAGTTGTGCCGTAGGATGTATCTCCAACACTGATAGACAATGAACTGTTATACTGATAGGTAGCAGCTATATTATAAGTTATCGGTGTTTCTCCTTGCATGAACACGATTTCCATTTCTCCTATGGGTGTCGGAATATCTACATTAGTCTTCAAGGTTAACACTTTGGATTCATTTACACTACCTTCCAGTGTGTAGTTATAACTACTACCTGTGCCACTGCCCATGGACATCACCACTTCACCTGAACCACTGAAAGATTTCGAGGAAAGTTTTAAATTATTCAGGCGGAAATCACCTGAACCGGATTTATATACCAAATTAATGCTACCGTCTTCGTTACCGGTTATTGTTGCGCTGGATTGATCGCCCAACAAATAGTCTGAGAACATATCGCATTCACCGACTGAATATCCATTATAAGTGCCGGCAATTTCCTTTGCAAGATTTATATCGTTGTCGTCACCGCAAGAAACAAATGTTGTTGAAAATGATAGTGCCATAAGAGCAACTGTCCAAAAGTTTAAAATTTTCATACTTAATATTGATAGATAATGATTAATAAATTTTTCAGTTGCAAAGGTACGGGGAACTGAAATGTGGAAAAATACCCAAAAGAAATGAAAAAGAGTTGAGACGTTAATCATATGTAGGTATTATAAAAAGTTTGAACCAATTCTTTTCACTTTGGAATTTGAAAATGAGGAAATCACGGCTTTTTCATTTAAGCTTTGAATTAGTCGTTCGATTCTCCTACCCATGCCACTGCGGCATGAGGGGAAATCCCGTTATTGGTAATCACTAATTTACGAATATCTCAAATCTGAATTTTTCTCATTTTTGAGCCAGAAAATGTAACACCTTAGTGAAGCTTACCGATAGTTCCCTTGTTATCTCAGCCGTACCTTTTCGCTTATCTGATATTTTTTTCCTTCTGTTCTTCCAAACAGCAATCAGTGCCAATACCATCCTTTGAATTGTGTCGAGGTTCCTGGCCGCCCGTTCAGCCTTACGCTTTATACTGTCCTGCCGGAGGTTACGGTCAAGATCCCAGTGCATGCTTTCAATAGCCCAATGCTGTTTGGTTATCTGACTAAGCCGCTCTGCACTGCTATCCAGGCTTGAAATGTAGAGCCGCTGTTCAGATGTAGTCCTGCCATCAGACTTCTTCTGCGTAGATGTGAGTATTTCTATAACTGTCAAATTGCCATTCCATTTTTCTCTGTCGACAATCAGTTCTTCCCCACGGTATATACGGCATACCCTTGACTCAATCCTGCCGTGTTCCAAGTATGGACCTTCCTTGTAGATATCAGTTGGGGTGGTGGCTTTTATAGAGTCTTCAAGCCCATAGCGCAAAGATCTTTGATTCGCCTTGAGTTCGATCACGAAGTCGCCTCCTTTACCTCTAATCTTGTCTATTATCCCCTTTTGGCATGACATGGCATCTGCTGTGACGACACATCCTGACACGTCTAGTTTATCCAATAGTCGGGGCACGGATTTGATTTCATTACTTTTCTCCTTGCAAACATCAGTAGCCAAAGTAAAGCCCGAACGGAGTGAATATGCAGAGACGATATTAGGGTTGCGTCCGTTCTCGTACAAGGTACCTCGCATGGCCTTGCCATCAATACAAATGATGTCAGTTGCCGAAGCGGATATTTCCTTGCGGAAAACCTCTGCAAAAGCAGACATCCGGTCAGCCATCTTTTCATCGTCTATGCTTTGAAACACACGGCAAAGCGTAGCTTCTGACGGTAAACCATACGGAAATAGCCCTTTAGCCTGCAGCCGTTTCAAGTGACGTTTGCCAAATTGAAGTATTTCAGCTCTGGTAATACACTTGCTGAGCCGCCCCAATATGACAAGCGTGAGTATGTCTTCAAGTTTGTGTTTGAAGTTTCCCCTGCTTGTTCTGCGGTATTCAGGGACTGAGGATACAAATTTTCTCAAATGAGTCATGATGCTGCCACGAAGACAGTCAAGGTGTTTCTTCTTTAGTAGTATTGTGTATAAAAAGTTGTATATCAATGAAATAAATCGTATTTTTGCTATCGCAAAAACAAAGGCGGAAGACAATATCAACACCATATCTTATTGAATTCCGCCTACAAAAAAAAATAAAAATGAATGATAAGAAGAAACACCTAAGGCGGTGCTTCCGCATCGCTGCGCACGAATATAAGGAATTTTACTGCAATAACAAGCGATGAACAATATTTCTTAAATGAAAAAGCCGTGTTCACAATATCAAAATCATTCGGATGACAAACAGGTTTTCAAAAAAAAAGTTATCTTTGCCAACGAAAAAAATCTGTGTTATTTTTGAGTATGAGTACAAGGAAAGAATCAGTGTTGCAAGCATTAGACTTGGCTGGATATAAACATAATCTGTATTCAGTCAAAGACTCTTATGCGGATAAGCTGTTGGAATACTACAGAATGCAAGCAAATAGGGTCAATGCTGATTATTTTTATTGTTTCAATAATTTGATAGAAAACCGACCTGTTCCATATATCTATATATATGATAAGCGCGAGTGCAATAATAAAGATACTATTAATTTGGTAGAAATAAACAAGCAATTGTGGACCCTAGGGGAAATTGCATTAGCATTTATTATATATGAAGATGGTTTCAAAATATTAGATACTAGAAATCCAATAAAAAGCGTCAACAAGAAACCGGAACCTTCTTTTCTGGATGGAATATCGGTAATTCGGGAAATCGACCCATACCTCAGAAAACGAATTTTTGAGGGTCGTATATTAGAGGAATCTCCTGCTGACTATATTAGTGTATCTCCTTATCAGAAACTTCTGGATCATATAGAGAAATATGTATTAAACAAAAATAAGCAGATCGGTTGTGAGCTAGAACTTCTGAAGAAACTTCTTGTTAAATTCATCCTGATAAAATATCTAGAAGAACAAGTAGATCAGAATGGTAACAGTGTTTTTGATTCCGGATTCTTTAAAAAATTCATACTTGACAAAGAAAGTAATACTACTTTTTTTGATAAAGAATATACATTCTGTGATGTGCTTAGGGGGAATGATATTGTTGGACTTCTAGCAGCTCTTAATGTCAAGTTCAATGGAGGAATATTCAAAATATCTCCAAAGGAAGAAATGGAGATTCAGGCAATCGATTTTCATATTATAGCCGATGCTCTTGATGGAAACAAGGATTTTGACGGACAAATATCTATTTGGCGCTACTATGACTTCAATTTATTACCTATTGAATTTATTAGTCGGTTATACGAACGTTTCGTCAC
>ENA-OUQW01002550-OUQW01002550.1-human-gut-metagenome-genome-assembly--contig:-NODE-2550-length-14901-cov-3.441600_pt1 | contig 14901 bp, 17 predicted proteins | sample MGYA00248464_ERZ548849 | MGnify/ENA primary metagenome ERZ548849 (study PRJEB26491, sample SAMN04978193) | human gut metagenome | host: Homo sapiens | study: EMG produced TPA metagenomics assembly of... | reverse complement strand
TGACTTTTGCTCCGCTTGACGCCGGCTGCATAGTTTGTGACAGATGCGACGATGAAACACTTAAACAAAAATCTGTAATCAAAGAGGTGGTTTGATGGTTTATACGATTACGCTCAATCCCGCGCTTGATTATGTGATGTATGTTGACCGTCTGCGATATGACGATATAAACCGCACATCACACGAGGCTGTCTATTACGGCGGCAAGGGAATCAATGTTTCCGTCATTCTTACACGCCTCGGCATTGAAAACAAGGCGCTCGGTCTTGTTGCCGGATTCACCGGCGCTCAGCTTGAGGAAATGCTGAAAAATGACGGTATCAGCTGTGATTTTAATCATCTGAAAAACGGATTCACAAGAATAAATGTTAAAATTAAAGCAGATAATGAAATAGATGTAAATGCAAACGGTCCTTATATCGATGAGGAGGATATTTCGAAACTTCTTGAAAAGCTTGACAAATTAAAGGACGGCGATTATCTCGTTCTTGCCGGCTCAATTCCGAAAAATCTCCCCGACGATATTTATGAAAGAATTTTAAAGCGTCTTTCGGGCAGAGGTGTAAGGTTTGTTGTTGACGCAACGGGCGATTTGCTCAAAAATGTGCTTAAATACAAACCGTTTCTTGTAAAGCCCAATCATCACGAGCTTGGTGATATGTTTGGCGTTACGACTCAAACGGACGATGAAATAATCGAGTATTCAAAAAAACTTCAGGTACTCGGCGCACAAAATGTGCTTGTGTCGCGCGCATCAAAGGGTGCAATGCTTATTGACGCCGACGGCAAGGCACACAAAATCGGCAACGCCACCGGTAAGCTTGTCAACTCAGTCGGTTGCGGCGACAGTATGGTTGCCGGATTTGTTGCCGGCTGTATAGAAAAAGGCGACTATGCCTATGCTTTAAAATTAGGCTCGGCATGCGGCAACGCGACGGCGTTTTCACCCGAGCTTGCAACAAAAGACGAAATTATTAATATTTTTAATTCAGGATTCAATTCGCAGAAAGGAGTATCTTTATGAGAATTATTGATTTGTTAAAGGCCGAAGCGATTCAGCTTAACACTGCTGTTGCTTCAAAGGAGGAAGCAATTGATAAAATGATTGCTCTCCACGAAAAGGCAGGCAATTTGTCGGATACTGCCGCATACAAGGAGGCTATCCTTGCAAGAGAGGCACAAGGCACAACCGCTATCGGCGAGGGCATTGCAGTGCCGCACGCAAAGTCCGACAGTGTTAAAACACCCGGATTGTCGGCAATTACCGTTCCCGGAGGAGTCGATTACGGCGCACCTGACGGAAAGCCGTCCGACATTTGCTTTATGATTGCCGCACCTCTTGACGGTGACCTTCATCTTGAAATTTTGTCAAGGCTTATGGTTATGCTTATGGAACCGGAATTTTGCAACGATTTGAGAAATGCAAAAACCGCCGACGAATTTTTAAGCATTATTGATAAAAAGGAATCTGAAAAATATCCCGAGGAAAAGGTTGAGGAACAACCTAAAAAAGAGGGATACAGAGTTCTTGCCGTTACCGCTTGCCCGACAGGCATTGCGCACACATATATGGCTGCCGAGGCACTCGAAAAAGCAGGCGAAAAAATGGGCTATCCGCTTAAAGCCGAAACCAACGGCTCCGGCGGCGCCAAAAACATTCTCACCAAAAAAGAAATCGCCGAGTGCGACGGTATAATCATTGCCGCAGACAAAAATGTCGAAATGGCAAGATTCGACGGCAAACCCGTTGTTAAAACCTCGGTTTCAAACGGCATTAACAAGCCGGAGGAGCTTATTCAAAAAATCGTTGACGGCAAAGCCTCCGTTTATCACGCAAACGAAGAGGAAAAGTCTTCCGTTGACGATGACGAAAAGGAAAGCTTCGGTCATAAACTCTACAAGCACCTTATGAACGGCGTTTCTCATATGCTTCCGTTCGTAGTAGGCGGCGGTGTTCTTATCGCCTTTGGCTTTTTGATTGATACAATCGCAGGCAATGCCGATGTCGGCGGAACTTTCGGATTTACAAACCCTGTTGCATCCGTCATTTTCTGGATAGGCAAGGCGGCGTTTGCACTTATGCTACCTGTTTTGTCGGCATATATCGCACAGTCGATTGCGGACCGCCCCGGTTTACTTCCCGGCTTTGTCGGCGGTGTATTTGCCGCAAACGGTCATACAATCCAAAGTATGATTGACGGCGTTAATTCAGGCAACGGACTTGTAGGCGACGGAAATGCCGTTTCGGGTTTCCTCGGTGCTTTGTTTGCCGGTTTCGTGGCAGGTATTGTTGTTCAGCTTCTTAAAAAAGCTTTTTCGTGGATGCCAAAGGCAATGGACGGCATCAAGCCTGTTTTCATCTATCCGCTTTTGGGCACACTTCTTATGGGCTTGATTATGGCAGGCGTAAACCCTGTTATCGGTCAGCTCAACACACTTCTTGCAAACGGACTTGCAAGTCTCGGCGCAACAAGCCGACTTCTTCTCTCAATAGTTCTTGCCGCAATGATGGCAACCGATATGGGAGGCCCGTTCAATAAAGCGGCGTATGTTTTCGGTACTGCGGCAATTGCAAACGGCGACACATGGATTATGGCTGCTGTTATGATCGGCGGCATGGTTCCTCCAATCGCAATCGCTCTTTCAACAACATTCAACAAGAAAAAATGGACTGCAGAAGAGCTTAAATCCGGTCCGGTTAACTATCTTATGGGTCTTTGCTTTGTCACAGAGGGTGCAATCCCTTACGCTGCATCAGATCCGATTCGCGTTCTTCCGTCATGCATGGTAGGCAGTGCCGTAGCAGGAGCTCTCACATCATTGTTCAATGTAACCTGCCCCGCACCTCACGGCGGTATATTCACATTCATCGTTTGTGACCATCCGCTCCTTTATGTTGTAGCCCTTGTTGCCGGCTCTGTTGTAGGCGCATTGATGCTTGCACTTTTAAAGAAAAATCAACCTGTTAAGGCATAAGAGAGGTAATAATATGGTATCAAAGGAATTTACAATAAAAAACAAAATGGGATTTCATATGCGCCCGGCAAATGTTTTTGTTACAGAGATGACAAAATATGCTTCATCGGTTAACATCATTTTCAACGGCAAAACAATCAACGGCAAAAGCATAATGAACATTATGGCGGCTTGCATCAAATGCGGCAGTACAATCACCGTTGAGTGCGACGGCGCAGACGAAAACGAAATGCTTGCCGAGGCAACCGAACTTATCGAATCGGGATTCGGCGAGGAATAATAAATAAAAATACGCTCCGGCAAAACTGTCGGGGCGTAGTCGGCTCGTATGAGCATTTACTACATAAATGAGGTGTTTTTATGCTAAAAGGAATAGGCGCATCCCAAGGCTTTGGCATCGGCAAAGCGGTTGTTATCAAAGATACCGAGCTTGATTATTCCTCGGTTAAATACTCCGACGCAGGAAGCGAAAAGGCTCGATTGCACAAGGCTGCAGACGATTTCGTCGAAGAAACAAAACTTCAAATCGAACAGGTCAAGCAGTCGGCAGGCGAAGAAGAGGCTGAAATTCTCGAGGGTCACCTTATGATGCTTCAGGACCCGTTTATGCTCAGCCAAATGGAGGATAATATCGACCAAGGCGCAGTTGCGGAAAGTGCGGTTGATACCGTTTGCACAATGTTTATAGATATGTTTTCGGGTGTTGACGACGAGCTGACACGCCAAAGAGCCTCTGATGTTAAGGATATTAAGGACAATTTGCTTTCGCTTTTACTCGGCATCAAACCTGTTGACATTTCGTCTGTCGAACACGGCTCGGTGCTTGTCGCAAAGGATTTCACTCCGTCAATGACAAGCCAAATCAACAAAGAAAATGTTTGCGCAATCATAACCGAGGTCGGCGGAGTTACAAGTCACAGCGCAATTCTCGCAAGGGCTATGGGCATTCCGGCGGTTCTCTCCGTTCTCGATGCAACAGAAAAAATTACCGACGGCGAAGCAGTGATTGCCGACGGCTTCAAAGGAAAGGTTTTGCTTAATCCCACACCGACGCAACTCGACGAATACACAAAAAAGCAAACTGCATATTTAAAGGAAAAAGAAAGCCTTAACGAATATTTCGGCAAGCAAACTGTTACAAAGTCGGGCGCAGTTAAAAAAGTTTACGGCAATATCGGCAAGGCGGAGGATGCACAAAATGTTATCCAAAACGGCGGCGAGGGCATAGGACTTTTCAGAACAGAGTTTTTGTTTATGGACCGTGCTCACGAGCCGACCGAGCAGGAGCAGTTTGAGGCGTATTCAACCGTCGCAAAGGCAATGGACGGTAAGGAGGTAATCATTCGCACGCTTGACATTGGCGGCGATAAGGCAATTGATTATCTTTCAATTGAAAAAGAGGACAATCCGTTTTTGGGCCATCGCGCAATTCGCTATTGCCTCGACAATCCTCAACTTTTCAAAACACAGCTTCGTGCGATTTTGCGTGCCGCGCAGTTCGGCGATATAAAGATAATGCTCCCGCTTGTCACAACCGTTGACGAAGTAAGGCGTGCAAAAGCTGTTATTGCCGAGTGTGCCGACGAGCTTGAAAGCGAGGGCTTGAGATACAGACTTGCTCCTGTCGGCGTGATGATTGAAACGCCGTCGGCAGCGCTGATTTCGGATTTGCTCGCCAAAGAGGTTGAATTTTTCTCAATCGGCACAAACGATTTGACCGGCTACACTATGGCGGTTGACCGCGGCAATGCGGCGGTTTCAAACCTTTATGATGTTACACAGCCGTCTGTTTTGCGTGCAATTGAAATGACAGTCAAAAACGCAAAGGCGGCAGGCATTCAGGTCGGTATGTGCGGCGAGGCGGCGGCAGATGAGCGTCTTATCCCCAAACTTGTCGAATGGGGGCTTGATGAATTTTCGGTCACTCCGTCATCAATTCTTCAAACGCGCAAACTGATTTGCGAGTGCAAATAAATATTACAAAAGCGCAGTGCAGTTTCAAACCGCATTGCGCTTTTTATTTCTGTCATATTCTATTTTGCGTATTTTACTTCGTACAACTTGTCGGGATAGTCGGTCATAATGCAGTCGGCACCCATATCAATCAAATATTTCATATCTTCCTCGTCATTGACTGTCCAATACTGCACTGCCATATTGTGCTTATGTGCATAGTTTATCATTTGTGCCGTGCCCAAATTGATGCCGAGGTTTTTGTACGGCGCACAAAACGGAATTTGCAAAACATTGCACGGCGGCACATAATCCTCATCGTCATTCAGTGCGGCTGTCCAAAAATCAAACACCTCCGCTATTGATGTACTGCGTGCGAGATCGGGATATTTTTCGTCAACATATTCGCTGACCTCCTTGTGGAAGGTGCCGAACACAACTTTGTCGACGCTAAAAAGATCGGTTGCATAGGGGCATCCTACGGTGGCTTCATGACACAATACCTGCAAACAAAAACGGATATCTTTGCCGCCGCCATCTCTCATGCCGGAATCAGCGACATCACCAGCTATTGGGGCGAAGGTTACTGGGGATACTCCTATAGTGCTTTGGCAAGCGCAAACAGCTATCCCTGGAACGCACGGGATATGTACACGTTGCAAAGCCCGCTGTTCAATGCCGACAAAATCAACACCCCGATCCTTTTCCTGCATGGCACGGTCGACACGAACGTCCCGGTAGGTGAAAGCATCCAGATGTTTACAGCCCTGAAACTGTTAGGCAAACCTACGGCCTTCGTACAAGTAGTAGGACAAAACCACCAGATACTGGACTATAAAAAACGTGCCGAATGGAATAAAACCATCTACGCTTGGTTCGCCAAATGGCTCAAGAACCAACCGGAATGGTGGAATGCCATGTATCCGGAAAAGTCTTTGTAAAAAAGTTGAAAACAAAGCCCCGAAGACGAAACCGTCCCCGGGGCTTGTTTTTTTATCTGCCTTTGTTAAAGGAGATTTCCTTTCGCTATTTAGTTTTTTCATTTGAATTTTCCTCCATTACAAATTCTTTTTCAAGGTCAATATCTGCAACAAGCTCAAATCCGTAATCTTCAACCTCAATACTGTCAATGTTTTTAAGCAACATATTCGGGAACGAAATAGTCATTGTATCTTCATCAATAGGATTATGGATATATGGCTTTGCTCCTCCGTCCTCTGTAAGATAGAATTTAGGGTGTTTGAATATATCGTATTTCAAATCAAGTATAGGTCTTTCGCCACGAATAAAGAGTATTGCATACTTGTTATCAAGCATACGCACCTCATCAGGTGTCATAAGCTCTCTGCCGCTAATTTGGTAATTAGTTGAATAATTACCGTTCCTGCCTGAGCTTTTACCGTAGGTATTTGTGTCAATGGTTTCTTTACCAAGCAGTTCGGAAACATATTTGTGTGTGCTTTGCTCATTACCGCCGAGATAAAGAAATTCATCACAGTTACCGACAATGCTTTCCCATTGCTTTTCAAACAAGGCTTTGAGCTGAGCCATATTCTGTATAATGATAGATACGGAAACGCCGCGAGAACGCATTACAGACAGGATTTTGTCAAAGTCATCGGGCAAGCTGACATTGGCAAATTCGTCCATAAGGAAATGAACAGGTACAGGCAATGCACCCTTGTAGATTTTATCTGCCGTGTAGAACAAAAATTGAAAGAGTTGTGAATAAAGCATTGATACAAGAAAATTAAAGCTTGTATCGTTATCGGGGATAACTGCAAACAAAGCCGTCTTTTCTTCTCCGAGCTTTTCCAAATCAAGCTCATCGAATATAGTCAACGATGCAAGACTGTCAAGATTGAATTTATCAAGTCTTGATATAAGGGTAATTTGAATAGATTTAAGAGTTTTGTTGGAGCCTGAATGATAGCTGCGGTAGTATTTCACGGCTATATGTTCAGGGTTTCTGCTTTCTAACTCATTAAATAGTGAATCAAGCGGACTAAATGATTGTTCTTCTTCATCATCAATAGCTCCTGCCCATATCATTTCCATTACCATTGCGAAATTCTGTTCTTCTTCGGGAGCCTCATAATGCAGAAAAAATACAAGGGCAAGTAATAGCGTCTGTGCCAAGTTATCCCAAAAAGGATCACTATTCGTTGAGTTCTTCGGTGTTGTTGCCTTAAAGAGATTGGTTACAAGCCTTTGCACATCGTTATCTGTTTTGAGATATACAAACGGGTTATAGCAATCGCTTTGCTCCATATTGATAAGGTCAAGTACGAGAACTTTGTATCCTTCATCAATTAACATTTGTCCACAATCACGGAGAATTTCGCCTTTCGGGTCTGTAACAACAAAAGAGCAGTTACATTGCATAAGGTTAGGCTTTGCATAGAAAAAGGTTTTACCTGCACCTGAGCCGCCGCAAACAAGAGTATTGATATTTCGCCTGTGCTTTTTATTGTTAAGTCCAATGGCAACATTTTGTGTCATAATCTTGTTATTGTTTTCAGGCTTTTGGCGGTATTTCTTGTTTACCTTATTTGCATCTCCCCACTTAGCAGAGCCGTGTTCTTCGCCTTTACGATAATTGCGTAGGCTTGAGAGGATAACGCAAATTACAAGGGCATAGATTAAAAGCAAAATGAGGACAGTTTTTAAGCTGTCCTCACATAAGCTAATATCAAATGGATTGTTAATTGCGTTTGATAATGCAGGGATAATCTCTGCAAGTCCGCCGTGTACTGACGGAGCAATACACAAGCCAAGCCATATTACAGGAACAATACCGAGAACGGAAAGAATAATAATAGACTGTTTATCATTCTTATCTCGCACAGCAATCCGACCTTTCAAAAACTTTAATCTTTTTCAAAGGTGCTTTGCCAACTTTTACGATTAGCTCATCAATGGAATCAACGGCTTTTCCGTTTTTTAATTGAGCAGTTCTTTCGTCATTCAAAGACCTTATTAAAAGGCTCTGTTCGTCATCATTAAGTACAAGATAGTATCGTTCTTCTTTCACGGATAGTTACCTCCTATCTTGTCTGTTCCTGTGTTTTCGGCTCCTTGTCCTTTGCCTTGTTCATTTCAACATAAATGTCTTTGCTTACGGAATAAACGCTGTCATTCGCCATTGTAAGCATTGTGCGAACATCTTTGTTTTCCTTGCCGTTCCACATTGTTTTGGCACTTACAACATTTATGTCGGAGTTATCAATGCCGTACTTTTCACAAAGCATATATGACGCACATACGGCAGACGGAATACACTCGGTACGATTGTATTCATCACTGTTGTTGGCAATTTCTGCAAGTGAAAGCTCTCTTGCAATATCCTTGAACATTGCAAGTGTCTCGGAATGTCTTTTAATCATAAGAGTTTTGCTCTTATCATCAAAGTATACAGTTGAGTTATTTATAGGAAGCTCATCAACTGCTGACTTGTTAAGAGCCGTTGCATTAAGCATAGCCTTAACAAGTGCTTTTGGTGAATGATCAAAAGACTTTGAAGGCTGTGGCTCTGCATTTGTCTGTGAAACATCAAATACATATTTGACATTGTATGATGTTCTTTGCTCGCCGTTTTCATCAATGTAATCATGAGGCTCAAGGATTTTAATTCCTTTTTCGCCTTTGTTGATAGATGCGTCAAGCTCTCCCCACGAATTTGCGGATTTGAGCTGAGTTGCGTCAGGGCATTGTGCCATAATCAGTAATGTGTTTGATACGGTGTACTTTTCCATATGGGACTGAAAATGAAGATACTCCTTAAAGTGTTCATCATCTTGCATTATATCCGTAATGGAATTGTCAATGATTTCGTAAGCCTGTTCTTTTTCGGCTTTTTTGCGTGCCGCAAATTCCTCCTTGCTCTCACGCTTTTTGAATGTTCTCTGTTTTGGTGTGTATGACATAAATCATCTCTCCTTTGGTTTTTTGTTTTTAATTGGTTTAGGTTGCTGATGCTCTGTTACGGCAGGCTTTTTGTCTGCCTTTGGCTTTTCATCAACAACAGGGGTTTGTTTATCCTGCTCTTTCTGTTGCTTAATCTGACGTCTGTACTCATTGAGTTTCTCTCTTACGGACGGTTTCTTATCTTTTACAACAGTACCCTCGTTAGATAATGTACTTTCCCCGATAGAGCCGTTCTCGGACGGAGGGCTTTTTTCCGTCTGAGGTATAAAAGGGTTTTCTTTTTGGATAGGCTTATGTTCGCTTTTATCAGCAGATTTTTCCGAATTGTCCTCGGCAAATATCTCGTCAAAAAGCTCATTGTTTTCCGATTTGTCGGTTTTTTCTTCTGCTTTCTTTTTGCGTTCTTCAATAGCCTTTTCCGATTGAGAAACAATAGTACCCTTATCAACAGTAGCAAGGTCAAAGCGGTCAATAATTCTTTGAATTTTTGAAGCATCATCTGCTCTTGCAATAATATCAACAAAAGCATTTTTGTCCTTGTTGTTTTTGTCACGCAACACGGTATAAAGGACACCGTATTTCTTTGCGTGTTTTGTGAACTCTTTGAGGTCTTTTTGTTGCACCGTGTAAACTTTGAGTTCCTTGCCTGACTTAATCATATTTGTAAGTCTTGCCCTTCCCTTTGTTTTCTGTTCCTGTTTGAGAGCAGAAATTAGAAGTACGGCAATACTCTTTGCCGCCTCGCCGGATACTTTGGCTACAACCTCAAAGCCTTCAAGAGACAGCCTTACAACTTGTTCGGCTGCATCACCTGAACTGTTCATCAAGTCTTTCCTCCTTTGATTTGTATTTACGCTCCTGCTTATTCTCATCTTTTTCAATCTGCTGAACTTTCTCCTCAACAATGTGGGAACGCTCGGCAATATCGTTGCAAAGATTAAGCTCGTTGCGTAGTTTTTTGAGCCTTGCGGATATGTCGGATATTTCTTTCTTAATTTGTGAAAGCTCAACCTCACTCATGTCCTTATGACGCATTTTGTTTCTCAGGTGTTTTCTTTCATCTATTAAGGTTTCAATTTCCTTTTCCACAGACTCTTTATATGAGAAAAGCTGTTCGGAAGTATCAATGTGATTCTTTCCGAGCAGCACTGCCTCCTGTGAATATTTATCTACCTTCATCAAATCCTCACGGAGAAGATAATGAAGTCTGTTATACTCTCTTGTTTTCTGCTTTTCGTTAGGTTTATCAAACGCTCCAAGCCGATAACAGTAATAGAGATATAGGTTATATAGACTGCCTTTTGCTTTAAGCGGATTAAATTCATTGTAAGGAACATAATGTGCCTTTTGAAACGGCTTTGCGTTCAAGCTCATATACAAGGCGTTTTCTGCAACTCGTTCCTGTATCCTTATGTTTGTATAGTCTTCTCCGAGCCTATATAACCTAACGGGTTGTTTCCAACCGTCAGCAGTAACAGACCAATATTTGAGAGTAGGACTAATTCTGTATTTATATCCCATTTTTGAAAGATACCTTTTGAATTCTTCCATTGTTCTGCTATGCTCAACAGCTTCGTCAACGGCAAAGCGAACAAGATTTCTTTTTGTGGGAATACCCGATTGTTCTTTTACACTTTGTTTGTCCTGCAAAGTGATAAAATCAGGCTCGTTGTTTCTGTCGGGATTTTCAATAACAAACAATCCGTACTTTCTGCATATTTCATCAGCTATATGATGAAAATAAAACCAAGCCTTTTCCTTATTGGCTAACCTTTTACCGTCAACAAGTGAAACAGAGTTGATGACATAATGGCAATGCAAACATTTTGTATTCAAATGTGTAGTAACAACAATTTGAAATCTTTCGCCCCAAACCTTGTTTGCAAATTCAATACCGATTTGGTGAGCAAGGTCGGGAGATAGTTCGTCAGTATTCTTAAAGCTGATATATCCGTGATAGGCTTGTATGCCGCCCGTCTTGTTATATTGCTCTTTAACCATAACGAACTGCTCACGAGCTTTATTTACGTTGCAGTTAATACCAGTAACGAATAATTCCTGTTCCGTTTTTTCTTCGTCTTTGGCATATTCCAAAACATCTTTAAGTGCCTGCCATTCAGTATTAGAATATTTAGGCTTGCGTGTTTTTTCTTCATCTTCGGCATAGTCAAGAACACAGTCAAGTCTGTTCATTACCTTCCATAATTTCGTTACTGCCACTTGTCATCATCTCTATCGGGTTTGATGTAGCACTCATACAAATCTTTTTTGAGCTTTTCAACACTTTCAATCGTCTTATCAAGTTTAGGAACATCAATAAAATTGAGTGCATTTGCCTTTGCAGAGATTTGGTGCAGACTGTTACTCATTGAAGAAAGATAACGCAAAGCATTATAGAATTCTTTTTCAGGCTTTGGCTTTGGAATAAAGCCAAGAACAAGCATACGAACAAGAGCCGAGTCGGTGATGCAACATTTCTTTGCCTTTTCCTTTAATACTTCGTTTTCCTCTTTGTTAAAACGAAATTGCCTTATGATGTTTCTCTGCATTTTTCTTCCTCCCTCTTTTTGTTTTCCTGTTTAGAAATTTTTTCAAGCTGTGCCTCGCTTTCTCTGTTGATTTGAACAAGGCACATAGTAACTATGCCTGCCATTCCACCGATAATAAAACCGATCATAAAAATCAATATTTTCATTTTACATTTTCCTTTCTTTAATTATTGTTCTTGACGGCGTATCAATATTTTGATATAATTTGAGTATAATAATAACGGAGGTGAGTTTGATGCCAACAATAAGACCAAGCGCAGATTTAAGAAACAGCTACAATGAAATTTCGCAGTTCTGCCACGAATATGCAGAGCCTGTATTCATAACAAAGAACGGCAAAGGCGATCTCGCAGTTCTGAGTATTGAAGCATACGAAAAACTCTGTGGCAAATTTGAATTGTATAGTTTATTGAATGAAGGATTGCAGGCAGAAAAAGCAGGCAACACAAAACCCCTTGATGATGTTATAAGTGATTTGAGAAAGGGATTGTATGCCTGATGTATAAAATTATTGTAACTGCTCCTGCACAAAAAGATTTACAAAATGCAGTTTCATATATTTCAAACGAACTAAAAAACAAACAGGCTGCATTCAATCTTATTGACCTTGTTGAAGAAACCGTTAAATCATTAACCGATATGCCTGAAAGATATGCAGTTGTTGATGATGAAATTCTTTCAAGAGAAGGCTTTAGATTCATACAAATTAAAAATTATCTTTTGTTTTATGTTGTTCGTAAAGAAAATCAAACCGTAGTTATTCAGCGTTTCCTTTATGCAAGAAGAGATTGGATGAATATTCTCAAACCGGATATCTCCACAGAAATTAAGAATTAAGTTTAATAATCTGCATTAATAAGCCTACATTTTATTGTGTAGGCTTATTTTTTATATACTCATTTGAAGAGGGTTTTAGGGATTTATCCCTAACCGGCATTTACTGTTTAAAATTACGAATGTAATTACAAACAGTCTGCTGGTTAAGACAATGCAACGGTATTGAGCTTTGCCATTTTAACCACCCGAAAATGATTTTTACTCGGCAATTTTACCGTTCCATATCATCTTTTGGCTTGCGGTTTTCATTGGTAATTGCAATCTCTTTAATTACCTTATCGTCCTCCTTAACCTTTGTTATTTTCGGCTTGTTATTAGGCTCAACGAGCAGGGCATAAACTTTCTTTTTTGACATTTTTGTCATTCCTCCAATCGTATTTGAAAGGCATTAAGATGCCTTTTTTGATAAGCAAAAAGTCATTGACATCCTTGCCGTACTTAACGGGTTTATCAATGACTTTTATATTTTTAGGTAGGATAACTTGCAGGGCTTTTGTTGCCATTCTGCCTGTATAATCGTTATCCAAATGCAGTTTTAATGTGTTTATATTTGGGTTTTCTTTGAAATAATTTACAAGTGCAATAGGTACTGTGCTTTCCTCAATTTGCTCTTTCGGTTGGTACACTCCTGAAAGAGAAATAAGGTTGTATTCCTGCCAATTATGACCTTTCATTTTAAGCAAAGTTGCAAATGATAAGGCGTCTATTGCACATTCAAACAGGTGCAGCTCGTTACTGTTTTTGTTTACACCGAGCCGAAAAGAATACTCCTTTGTACTACCGGAGCAATCACCCATGTACCTGTTTTTGTTAAGGCTACGGTATGTAGCATACTTAGCCTGCCCTGATGAATCATAGCCTACAAAGATTGCATTTTGGAATACTTTATCTGTCTTTTCACTCTTATACAATCCCTCATATATCAGGTTGTTTTTGATGCAATATTCAACTATTTCTTCATCAATTCCTCTGTCCTTCTGCAAGTACAAAGCAAGACGGCTATTATCTGTTGCCTTTTCAGGCAAGATAAGTTTCTTGGCTTTTGGTACAGCCAAAGGCTTTGAATAGATAGGCGGTTGAATAGCAGTTTTGTTCAGCAACAGACTTACTGCATCAACAAATTTCATACCTCTTACCTTGATTAAAAAATCAAGAGCAGACTTGCCACCTATTCTTCTGCTCCACCAACACCACATACCGTTTGATATTTTCAAACTGTCGTGTTCTCTTGTTGAGTACATTCGCTCGTTAAGTTTTACAAGCTCATCAGGCTCATAATTTTCAAGATAGGTCAGCAAGTCTATATTCCTTATTTTGTCAATAATTTCTCTGCTGTAATATGGCATAACTACCTGCACTCTCTTTCTTTTTCGGCTCGTAATTTAAGATATTCAATCTGCTTATCAATAGCAAAATCATTACTTAATCGCAAGGTATCGAGAACAGAGTCATCATATTCAAGCCATTCCTGATAGAGATAATCAAGAGGATTTTTAAGAGAAAGCAACGCCTTTGCCTGTTCATTTGTTAGTGGGTTATTACACTGAATATCAAAATCAAAGCTCTGTAAAATGTCCTCTTTGTATATAAGTTCATAGGCACATTCAATAATCTCTGATGACGATTTTGTTTTAAATTCGGCAATAAATTCGTCGAGTTCAGCTTGCATTTTATCACAGACTTTTTGATTTAACATTTCATTTTTTGTCATTCAAAACACCTCCTTAAATAGAAAAAACCGATTGATTTTCAAATGAAAACCAACCGGCTTTAAATATTAATTATTCAAATTCATATTGTTTATAAATATATCTTTGCATCTCAAAAAGTTCTGAAAAATGCAAATTATTTGACTGAATATTGTTGACAAAGTTCATATATTTTTTTACCATTGGATTCAATATAACATCAATATTTTTATTGTTACCCATATAATATCTATAGTTAGAATCAAAATAATCAAACACATTTTCTATTCTTAAACTGATCGGTGGATGATTTTTACTTGTTGATTCTGAATGATATAGATCGCCTAATTTGATACAATTCATAGCAAAATATATACTGGTTGATAGAAAAAAAGATGATTTACTTTCCATCGTTATTATTGCTCCAAGTAAATCAGCATCATATTCTTCCTGCCATTCAAAAGAGTATTTTTCAACTTCTATATTATCATTTAATAGTCCTTTAGATAAGTTCCTGTCATTGTTAAGATGCCCTAATACTAAATGAGAATATTCATGAGCAGCAATCCATAAATATGTTGATTCTTCAAATTGAGAAAAGAAAGATAAATAATTATTATTTACAAATAAATTCTCAAACTCAAATGTATTTTCGTAAATTTTTTCAATCGATAATAAATCATCAAAATTTTCAATTTCGCACCAGTCTAAAGGTATAGCATTATAAGCATCAGACTCAAAATAGAAACAATACATAACATCTATAAAATTTCTTGTGAGCAAGTCAAGATATTTATCATTTAACAAATCATTACTTGCCAGCCAATGTGTTTTTGTATATATCTCAATCAATTTATCTGTAAGCATTAATAAATCATCATTAAAAACTATTACAGGTTCATCATCTGTTCTTATAAAAGCATTATAACCTTTTAATGAAGCTGTGCCATACATAGGGACAGGCTTAATTT
>ENA-OUQW01002548-OUQW01002548.1-human-gut-metagenome-genome-assembly--contig:-NODE-2548-length-14903-cov-3.632004_pt1 | contig 14903 bp, 13 predicted proteins | sample MGYA00248464_ERZ548849 | MGnify/ENA primary metagenome ERZ548849 (study PRJEB26491, sample SAMN04978193) | human gut metagenome | host: Homo sapiens | study: EMG produced TPA metagenomics assembly of... | reverse complement strand
AAGAAAACAACAGTGCGCCGTTCCTGGGACTGATGGCAAGTGAAGGTGGACAGAGAGAAGAAGCATTAGTAGAGCACGGATGCAATTATTTCGGGAAATCGGTCATTCGATCAGCACCATTTGCACCATTCTTACGACAGGATCTACTACAACTTGCATTAGATTTGAATGTACCGGTACCAGAAATCTATGGAGAGATCGCAAGGAAAGCAGATGGAACGCTGTATACGACAAAAGCACAAAGAACAGGATGCTCGATGTGTGGATTCGGAGTTCATCTCGAGAAAAGGCCGCATCGGTTCGATATGTTAAGAGAACGTAACGAAAAGGAATGGGAGTTCTGGATGTATCGGTGTTGTGTAGATCAAGAAACAGGAGAAAAATATGTACCATATGTTATAGAACCATCATTAGGAGCAGACAGAGTATTATTAGCTTTCTTATGTAATGCATATGAGGAAGAAGAAATCGCAGAAGGAGATGTAAGAACAGTATTGCATTTACATCCAGCTTTAGCGCCATATAAGGTTGCAGTTCTTCCATTATCTAAAAAATTATCTGAAAAAGCTGAAGAAGTATATACAAATTTATCAAAGAAATTTATGTGTGATTATGATGAAGCAGGAAGTATAGGAAAGAGATATAGAAGAGAAGACGAGATTGGAACTCCTTATTGCGTAACAATAGATTTTGATACATTAGAAGATAATTGTGTAACAATAAGAGATAGAGATACTATGGAACAAGTAAGAGTAAATATTGATGAATTAGAAAATTGGATTGCTGAAAAAGTAGAATTTTAGGATATACCTAGGGATTTAGGGACGTTCCTAGAATCCATATTCAAAAAAATAAAAGTGATGTAAAAAAATTTTAAAAAATACATCACTTTTTTTTACATTTTTATTATTTTATGATAATATTTTAGTAGAAAAAATCAAAGAGGTGAAAAAGTGGAGACAAGTTTAATTGTAAGAAAAGATAGTAAAATTGAAAAAATTAGAAAATTACTTACAAGAATATTTTTTTATAGAGAGTATTATCTTGAAAAACAGTTAGACGAATTATTTAAACCAAAAAGCATAAATATATCTAAAATAGTAATTCCACAAGAAATAAAAATAAGGGAAAAAGGGAAAAAAGGGACGTTCCTTAAATCCCTATAAAAAACAAAGAGGGATTTTAACACCGTCCCTAAAACCCGGACCGTCCACAAAACCATCCAAAAACCGAGTATTCAAAAGAAAAAGGAGAGAAGATACATGGAAGAGAACAAGAAATATGTATATTTATTTCAAGAAGGAAATGCAAAAATGAAAGATATTCTTGGAGGAAAAGGTGCTAATTTGGCAGAAATGACAAATTTGGGGCTACCAATTCCACAAGGTTTTACGATATCTGCAGAATGTTGTAATAAATATTATGAAGACGGAGAAAAAATATCAGAAGATATAATAAGCCAAATAGAAAAAGCTCTAGGTAAACTAGAAGAAATGTCTGGCAAAAAGTTTGGAGATGTTCAAAAACCATTATTAGTTTCTGTTCGTTCTGGAGCTAGAGTTTCTATGCCAGGAATGATGGATACAATATTAAATTTAGGAATTAATGATGCAACAGTTAAAACATTAGCTGCAAAAAATAGAAGATTTGCATATGACAGTTATAGAAGATTTATACAAATGTATAGTGATGTAGTAAAAGGAATTCCTAACAGTGTTTATGAAAAAGCCATAGATACTAAAAAAATGCAAAGAGGTCTTGCTCAAGATATAGATATGGATGCAAATGACCTAGAAGATTTAGTAAAAGTATTTAAAGGAATATATTATAACCAAACTGGTTCAGCATTCCCACAAGATGTAAAGGCTTTACTATTAGAATGTATAGAAGCTGTATTTAAATCTTGGAACAATCCTAGAGCAATTAAATATAGAAGATTAAATGATATACCAGGAGATTGGGGAACAGCTGTAAATATTCAGATGATGGTATTTGGAAATATGGGAGATGACTGTGGTACAGGTGTAGCATTTTCTAGAAATCCAGCAACAGGAGAAAACAAAATATATGGGGAATTTCTTATGAATGCACAAGGAGAAGATGTAGTAGCAGGAATAAGAACTCCTATGACAATAGATAAATTAGCAGAACTTAATGCAGATGTATATAATGAGTTTGTAAGAAGTGCTAAAAAGTTAGAGAAGCATTATAAAGATATGCAAGACTTAGAATTTACAATAGAACATGGAAATTTATATATTCTACAAACAAGGAATGGAAAAAGAACTGCACAAGCAGCTTTGCAAGTTGCTGTAGATTTAGTAAAAGAAGGGTTAATAGACGAAAGAAAAGCAGTCTTAAGAGTAGAGCCAAAACAATTAGAACAATTATTGCATCCTAATTTTGATAAAGAAAAATTAAAATATGCAAGACAAATAGCACAAGGGTTAGCAGCATCACCAGGAGCTGCAACAGGAAAAGTTGTGTTTAGTGCAGAAAAAGCAGTACAATTACACGAAGCAGGAGAAAAAGAATTAATATTAGTACGTTTAGAAACATCTGCAAATGATATTGACGGTATGAATGTGTGCAAAGGAATATTAACTGTAAGAGGAGGAATGACATCACATGCTGCAGTTGTTGCAAGAGGAATGGGAACTTGCTGTGTAGCAGGATGTTCTAACATAGTTGTAAACGAAGAAGAAGGATATTTCGAATTACCAGATGGCGCAGAATATATGGAAGGTGACTATATATCTTTAGATGGTTCAACTGGAAATGTATATGATGGAAAAATAGATACTGTACCTGCAACTGTTTCTGGAAATTTTGCAGAACTTATGAACTGGGCAGATCAATATAGAAAATTAAAAGTTAGAGCAAATGCAGATACTCCAAGAGATGCAAAACAAGCCTATGAATTTGGAGCAGAAGGAATTGGTTTATGTAGAACAGAGCATATGTTTTTTGCACCAGAAAGAGTAAAAGCAATAAGAGAAATGATTCTTTCCGAAACAGTAGAACAAAGGAAAGTTGCATTAGCAAAATTATTACCTATGCAACGAGCAGATTTTGAGGAATTATATAAAGCAATGAATGGATATACAGTAACAATTAGATTATTAGATCCACCATTACATGAATTTTTACCTAAAACAGATAAAGATATATATGACCTAGCAAAAGAAATGAATATAAAAGAAGAAAAGATAAGGGAAACAATCCAAAAGTTACACGAATTTAACCCAATGATGGGACATAGAGGTTGTAGATTAGATGTAACATATCCAGAAATAGCTCAAATGCAAACAAGGGCAATTATAGAAGCTGCAATAAATGTTAATAAAGAAGGAATGAATGTAATTCCAGAAATAATGATTCCTTTAGTTGGGGAATATAAAGAAATGAAATATGTAAAAGCAATAGTTACAGAAACAGCAGATAAAATTTTGGAAGAAGCAAATATAGAAATGAGATATCATGTAGGAACAATGATAGAAATTCCAAGAGCAGCATTAACCGCTGATGAAATAGCTAAAGAAGCAGAGTTTTTCTCATTTGGAACGAATGACTTAACACAGATGACATTTGGATTTAGTAGAGACGATGCAGGTAAGTTCTTAAATGAATATTATTCTAAAAACATTTATGATTTTGATCCATTTGCTACAATAGATAAAAAAGGTGTAGGTAAATTAATGAAAATAGCAGTTGAGCTAGGAAGAAAAACAAGACCAGATTTAAAAATTGGAATTTGTGGTGAGCATGGTGGAAATCCTGCTTCTGTAGAATTTTGTAATGCACTTGGTTTAGATTATGTATCTTGCTCTCCATATAGAGTGCCAATTGCAAAACTTGCAGCAGCTCAAGCAGCAATAAATGAAGAAGAGTAATATACAAAAGGAAAATAAAGAGATAGGAATATTGTATGAATTTTTCAGAGATAGAAAGAAATTTAAACTTAAATAAAGATATACAAGCAGACATTAGACAAATTGTGTATGAATGCTATTATGATATTTATAATTATTTAGGAAGAACTGGATTTATAAAATGGGTAGATAAACAAAATCTAACTATTGGAATTAGAGATATCATATTTAAAGCGTTAACTGAGAATGAAGATGAATATTTAAAAAATAATAGATGGGTTGCAGGTTATCATGTGCAACCCTTGAATCCAACCCAAAAAGAAAATATAGTATTAAGAAAAGGTGTAGGTGACAATAAAGATACAAATGCTCATGAGATATTTCATTCTATAGTAGATGGTCTTGGAGGATTTAACCGATTTTGGGGAGAGGGAATAACAGAATTTTGTAAAAAAGCGATGTATAATAGAACAGAATACAGTTATCCAAAAAATGTTGAAATGGTTTTTTTAGCATATTCTATGTTTGGAAATATTATATTAAAAGATTATTTTTCGAAACAAGGTGATAAGTTTTATTTTCATTTGGCTAAAGGAGCAGAGAATCATTTGTTCCAAATAATGATGAAAATAGGAGAGAATCTAGATATAAACTTAGAAAACTATCATTCTATTATATATAGTCAAAAAAGGGCAACAGCACAAGAATTAAAAACAGCAGATCAAAATTTGAAAGATGGAATAAGTGGATTACTTAGTTTTTATTATATATATAAACAAGAACAAATTACACGATTTAAACATATTAAAGCAGATAGAATAGATTTTAATAAGTTTATTGATGAACAAGTAGAGATACTTAGATATTTAAAAATTTTAGATACAAATAGAAAAGACTATAAAGAAATATATGAGCAATACGGATTTATTAGGAAAAATATAATTGAAAAAATGATTCAAAATAGTCACCTTATTTTTAACAAATCAGAAGAAGAAAAAAGACAAATTGTAGCTAAAATTACAGAAGATATCGACTCGAAAATTGCTAGAAGAAGTTTAGGTAGATATTTATCTATTGAAGAAACATATATAAATCAAGAAGTGGAAGAACCATATAGAACATTAAATGAAAATGCAACTGGAAAATTAGTAGTTACATTTTTGTATAAAGATGAGTGCAAGGATTTTTTTACTACGATGAGAAAAATAGCAGATATACAAGCTGCAACAACAGAATTTTCAAATGAAGAGGTCGTAGACACACTAAAGAGAATAGGTGGAAATTTAAAAACTAAGAATGCATTAGAGATATTAGGAAATGCACAAACTTTTGCAAGAACTATAGAAAATCTTTCACAATTAGAACAACAATATGAATATGATTTGGAAATGCCAACATTTAAGAAAGTTCATATAGATGGATTAGAAAATTTAAATACTTTTGTAGAATTTAATGATGATAAACAATTTTTAGTAGTAATAGATACAGAAGGGGGAAGGCTAAGTAGATTATCTTTGAATGATTACTCTAGTGAGTCTTCTGGATTTAAGCTATTTACATACAAAAACAATGAAACGGGCAATCCAGAGACGACATCTTATGGAATTATTATGTTAGGTGAAAAATTATTGGATGTAGTAATTAATACTAAAACACAAGGAATAGAAATATCTAATGGAAAGGTCGATTCTAGATTTATAGTAGGAATGCAATCAATATATGAGGATACTTTAAATAGTGTTACTTTCAAAGTAATTGAAGAAGGTATAGAACTTGGTTCATATTCGCATGACATGTCAAAAGAGCAAGATGTAATAAGTACAGCAAGAATTAGTGGCACTAAAAGAAGTATAAATATTGATGAGTTTATACAAGATTATATAGATACTAAAAAGTTAATACCTGGAATAGATAAACAAGGGACAGCCTTTGCAGATATGAGTGAGAAATTAATTGATACAACATTCGAAGCACATATGATTCCAGCAGGTACAGCGAATCAACAATTATATGATAGACAAAAATATGCTCTAGTTACAGATATGAAACAGTTATTACAAGAAAGACAAAGAGAAAATAATGAAAAAAATGTAGAGGCATTGCATAAACGTTTAAATGATGATTTAGAGAATTTAAATAGTACAGTAGATAAAGCGACTTCAAAAGAAAATATTGGAATATTAGTTGGTAGGGAAGAAGCCGGCAATGAATTTTTAAGGAGTGCTGTAGATGGAACCAAAACAAGAGCAAGAACTTCCGGCATGCAAAAACAAGTAGAACTTATAAAGCAAAGAGAATTATTTAAAAGAGGTTTAATAATGAAAAATACGGGGAAAAAGGGACAAGAATATGGAGATAACTAAAAGTACGAGAATTGCATATGCAGAAATAGATAGTTTTATAGAATTGTTGCCAAGAGCAGAAAAAGAGAAAATTCCGAGTAAATTAAAACAATATTTTAAAGATGAAAAAGATAAAGAGACTACAAAAAAATTGTCAATGGATATTCCTATAGAAAAACAAAATTTACAAGAAGAAACATGGAATTTAATTGCAATGATTTACTTAAAATATTTGTGCGAAGATGAAGAAGAGAAGAAAGAACTAGAACAAATCTATGACGAAAATGAGAAGAAATATAGAGAAGAGATGAAAGAGAAATATAATCCAGAAAAAATATTTAAAGAGAGAGAAAAACAGCAAGTAATACAAAATTTACCAATAAAAGTTCAAAAAGAAAGTATAATTCAAAAAATTATAAAATTTATAAATAAATTATTCCATAAGAAAAACACTTGATAATAAAATCAAGTGTTTTTATAAATTTATTTATTATTTTCTAATCCAGAATATTTTTTTAATTTTTCATAAACTAGATAATTAATTGTTCCAGAAGGGAACTTTCCATTTTTATCTTTAGTTCCAGCAGGTACACCTGTTAATAATTCGATACCTTCATCAATTGTAGAAATTGCATAAATGTGGAATAATCCATTTTTAACAGCATCTACAACTTCATCATCTAAATGAAGATTTCTTACATTTTGAACAGGAATTATAACACTATGACTACCATCTAAGCCTCTGTCTTTACATATTTGGAAAAATCCTTCAATTTTTTCATTAACACCACCAATAGGTTGGATTTCACCTTTTTGATTTACAGAACCTGTAACTGCAAAAGATTGATTTATTGGTATTTCAGACAAACTAGAAAGTAGGGCGTATAGCTCTGTACTAGAAGCACTATCTCCATCAACACCATTATATAATTGTTCAAAACATACACTTGCAGTTAAAGCAAGAGGAAAATCTTGTGCAAATTTTTGTCCTAGATAACCTGTAAGTATTAATACACCTTTAGAATGAGAAGAGCCAGAAAGGTCAACTTCACGTTCTATATTAACAATTCCTTGTTTTCCAGCGTAAGTATTAGCCGTTATTTTTGTAGGTTTTCCAAAAGAATAGTCACCTATAGTTAAAACTGTAAGTCCATTAATTTGTCCAACTTTAGCTCCAGATGTATCTATTAATAAAGTGTTTTCTTTTATCATTTCCAAATAATGAGTATCATATTTTTTTACACGTTCAATTCTTTCTTTTAAAGCTTTATGAATAAATTTATCTGTTGTTTCTGTTCTTTCAGACTCTGTTCCATTCATATTTATAGGTCTTCCTATAACTATTGTATCCACATCATACTGCGAAAATAATTCATCTAACCTTTTTAAAATTATTTTGTCAGATCCCTTATTATTAATTGTTTCTAAACCTTGTGCTGTAATTCCTAATGCATCTGTTATAGCAATTCCAGTTCTTGCATCTCCATAATCAATTCCCAAAAATCTTTTCATTTGATGCCAATGTTCCTTTCTAATCTTCTAAATCTATAAAATATCTAACCATTTTTTCTAATAGTTCATCTCTCTCTATAGTTCTTATTTTATTTCTTGCATCATTATGACTTGTAATATATGTTGGATCACCTGATAAAATATATCCTACTATTTGATTAATTGGATTATATCCTTTCTCTACAAGAGCCTGATATACTTCTTTTAAAGTTTCTTTCACTTTTTCATTCTTCTCTTTTTCAAAGTTAAAACTCATTGTTTTATCAAAATCCATTTTATTACCTTCCTCTCTAAAAACATTATTTAAATAGTTGTTATACTATTTTCATTTTTTCCACAGCTGTCTAAATATTGTTCCATCTTTTTCAAAACTTCTTCCATTCCTGTTCCTTTATAATATGTTGTAACAACAAAGTTTAGTTTTGCATTAACCTCTTGTAATTTTGCTTTCTTTTTTGTTTCCTTTTTACTATTAAGTTTTTCCAGGTCTATTTCTTCAAAATCATCTTTTAAAGAAATTTTTTGTGATTCTACATTATTTTTTATATTTGTTATAAAATCAACTACTGACTCTGTACTAACTCCTGAAAACACTATTACAAATTTTGGACCCATATATCTAATAAATATATATTCTTTAGATATATTTTTTTGCACACCTTTGCTAACATCAATAATTACTTGATTTCCTAGTTTTCTTGAATATTTTTCATTAATTTCTTCAATATTAGATATTCTAAACATACATACAGCTGATGTTGTGTATTGATCTATTATCTTTTTACCTTCTCCATATAAATATTCCTCATTATATAATCCTGTAAATAAATCTTTTCTAACTATTGCTTCTAATGTTCTTTGATGTACTACTGTTTTTAAAACTGAAACTATATTATCTTTTACTACTTCAAATATTGTTGTATCTATATTATCAAAATCATGTGCAATTCCACTTTCAATTATCCAATATCCTATGTATACATTATCTTCATATATTGGGAAAAATATGGCTGATTTTGCTCTTGCAAATTCCATTGTTTGATATGGTAATTTTTCATTTTCATTATTTATTGTTATGTATTTAGGTGTTGCCGTTGCAATACTATCTTTGAATATAGGAACATTTTGTAAGTTTCTTAATGTTTCCCAATGCTTTTCATCAACATTTGTTGCTTTTATTTGATATTCGGCTCCATCAAAAACTACTATTGTAGAATATTTAATTTCATATTTTTCAATTAATATGTCATTGATTTTTTTTATTTTTTCGTCTACAGAAGATGTTTCGCCTATTGTACTTAAAAAATCTTGCAAAACTCTTAAGTTATTGGCTTGTCTTTGTAAACTATTAAATTCTTGTATTTTTCGATGTATTTTTATATTATATATAAGTAATATCATAACTATTGCAACTAATATTAGTACTATTACAATCATTCCTTATTCTCCCCTCTAATATTATTAATAACGTTTACTCATTTGTTCTAAAGTACTGTTCATACTTGGTGAAAAAGTACTATTTCTATTGTTTATTGATGGTGGTGTATATTTATTATTATTTTTACTTGTTGATGATGTACTATAAACATATGTAGCTAATTGTTTTAAGCTTTGTACTAATTTTTTTGAATATCCCTTTAATGATATATCACATACAACAAGTCCATTCAAATATCTTAAATAAGTATCTAATTCAAATGGTATTGTTATTCTCTTTACTGTCTTTCTATCAAATAATTCTTTTCTATTTGACATTGCAGCATCATTATATATTGAAATTCCACCAATTAGCAAATTTTCGTTTATTTCTTTGGTTTTTATATATTTATTTAATACTACTCTTACTTTTTCTTCACTAAATGATCCCTTATCACTTAATTTTTTCAAAAACAATGTGAGTGGTTGTATTGTAAGAATATCCATTGATTGTACAAGATAAATTTCTTGTGAATATTTAAAATATCTATCTGGTGTTTCAAAGTCACAATCTAATAATATAATTGAATGTTTGTTTAATAATGTTTCAATTATTGGTTCGACATTTTCTATTTCCTCAACATCAAATGCTGATGTATATACTGTTAGATTTTTACGTACTTCAATTCCTTGAGTCTCGCCTTGTATTAATTTATTTATACATTCATTTGATCTAATTCTTAAATTTTCATCATTTTGAGTATATATATAATATGCATTTCTATTTTGTGTTAAATCTAATATTGCTGTATTTACATTATTCATTGCTAATATTTCTGCTACATTATTTACCAAAAATGATGTTCCATTTTTACTTGTTCCTACAAATGATACTATTTTTTGATTTGAAGCTAATAACTTATCAATATCTAATTCTTCATATTGATTAACTTTTTGAACATTATCTGTAAAATATCTTGAATTATTTTCAAAATTTTGTGTCATATCTTCTTTTTGCGAAATATTATTGTTTTCTATTTCATTACTATTATTGGCAAAAAATTCTTGTTCTTCTTTCTTATCATCATTTTCATCAAAAAATCCTGGTAATACTGTTTCTTCTTCATTACTTTGTTCTTCAAATCCTGGTAATATTGTTTCTTCTTGATTATCCATTTCCAAACCAGGTAATGTTTTTTCCTCTTTTTCCTCTTTTTCAAATCCAGGCAATACTGCATCATTAGCTTGTTCATCTATATTTTCATTTTTTCTTGGTCTTCCTCTTCTACGCTTTGGAAGCTGTTCTACTGGTTCTGTAACTACTTTTCTTGGTCTTCCTCTTCCTCTTTTTACTGGTTGTTCTATTTCTTCTTCAATTTTATCTTCATCATCATCATTTATATTTTCAAGTTCGTTTGTTTCTATATTTGATGTCTCTATTTCATCATTTTCTTGTTTTAATGGCATTATAGGTGCATCTACAGTTGACACTTCTTTTATTACTCTTTTTGTATTTGAACTCATAGCAGAAGGAATTACAACTGGTTCACTCATCATCGTATTTGCTGCCTCTCCTAACATTATCTCACTTGTTCCCTGTTCTTGCATTTCATTTGATTTTTGAGCTTTTTTACCCTTTTTAATTGTTTTAGCTTCTCTATTATCTATTCTCATATCATTTGCAATTCCACTTCTAAAAGAAAATAATTCTGCATATCTCGATGAATTTCTTTCTAAGACATTAATTACATTTGCTGGCAAACATTTGCAAATTACTTTTAGTTGTATATTATTATATTGTGCTGCTATACTGTCAAAACTATCTACTATCTTTTGTTCATCATTACCAATTTTTTCATAATGTGTCAATATGTTTTGAAGTTCTAATTCACTTACATCATTTTCGTCATTTTTTTCATAATAAACATTTTCAGAGTCAATCTTATAATAAATTTTAGCTTCTTTTTTTGAACGTGGTCTATTTATTAATCTACAAACCTCATTGATACTTCTATCATTACCTAATATTGCATTATATATTCCTATTCCAAATAATTTTACTAAGATTTCTTCTCCTTTTACTCTTCTTTCTTCACATATCAATATAATTGGAATATCTTCACCTCTACTATTAGATGCTTCATCACTTATACTATCTAATCGTCCAAATATAAAGTTGTCCATTTGTTCAAAATCATTATTTACATATTGCTCCAAATCTTCACTTATAACAACTCTATCATAAGTTTTGTCTCTTTGTAATTCTTTTAATATTGCATTAAAATAGTAGACATTTTTATATGAAATTATTTCTTTATATTGTTTTTCATATTGTTTTACTATTGACTCTGACATTTTGTCATTACTTACTGCAAATAAAACTTTCATTTGTTACCCCCTTACAAATTTTACAACAATCGCAAAAACTAGTGGTAATACTTGACATATTACTAAAATAGTTATAAATGATATCATTGTAACTAATCCTTTTTCTTGTGTATCTAATTTTCTTATTCCTATTACATATTGATAAATAGCACTAATTGCTATTCCTAAAAAGCAAAAAGGTATACTATATATTCTTACTATATTTAATACATATGCTGCTATTCCATATGCATCTGATCCATATTTTGCTTTATAATCATCTAATGACTTAGCTGCATTTTCCTTTATTTTTATTAGTTGACTCTCATTTTCTGCATCTATTATATTTGTACTTGTTGTGTCGGCAAAAACTTCTGTCGTTCCCAATATAGTTATAACTGTTAATAGAATTATTATGATTGCTGTAATCTTTCTCATATCTATATTTCCTTTCTCTTTATTTGTTATTTTCACTTATATATCATACACTACAATTATAAAAATAGCAAGTTTTTTCTTGCTATTTTTTATATTTTTTTATATAAATATTCCATATAATTATAAACCTTATTAGCCCATCCCAAATCACTTGCATATTTCTTATTTACTGCTGATATTGTATTTCCATTATAATATGATCCAACTGCAATTTCACCATTATAAATTTTTTCGCCTTTTTGGTTTAAATAATATTTAACAAACACTCTAGATATTAAATCAATCCCTTCAGCATATGTATTAAATGTACCTGCACTACTATACGGACTCGAGTCATATGCTTTATAACCAAATAAATTATTTTTATTTCTAGCTATCTTAGATTTTCCCCATCCACTTTCATGAATTCCAACAGCAGCAACAAATATACCATTTATGTTATATTGATTTTCTATATAATAAAAATATTCTGCATTATCTTGAAATATATTGTTTATATCTTTTTCATCTGTTAAAATTGTTTTAAATTGTTCTAAAGTTAATCCACTTGGTCTATTTAATTCCATATCAAAACTGCATGGAACAATTATATTATTATTTTTCTCTTTATTATTTGGATTCGAATATATATTCGCAACATTTTCCATCTTTATCCATCCATTTTGTCTTCCAAAAGAAATTTCACACCAATTATCTTCAATTTTTAAAACTGTTAGTTGCTCATATCTTGATAGGGTTGTTATTTTTCTACTTTGTTCATTGTTTTCGCTTCTTATTTCAGCCAAGTCTGATGTTACATATACTGTACTTCCTTCTTCAACTTTATATGCTTTTTTATTTTTTGAAGTACCAACTTCAACTATTTTATTTGCTGGACTTAATATTGTTATTGAACTAAGTTCTTCACTATATTCTTGTCCATTTTCATCTATTGTAATTTTTTTTGTTATTTGTTGTTTTCCAATTCTTCCTTCTTGTCTAACTTGTACCATTCCTTGTGGTAGTTCATCATTATTTTTATATTGAGTTATATATTCTAAATCAACTTCTTCAGTTACAATTTGTTCTGAACTTTTCTTATTATTTTGTTTTATTATTGTTTCAATATCAACATTCTTGGCATTTGAAATTTTCACTTCACTTATTTCTTCAGTATTTGCATATACTACTTTTTCTTGAAAATATCTTAATATAATTGCTAAAATTCCAATTATCAGCACAATAAAAAGAATAATTTTTTTCTTATTACTGTTTAATATTTTCATTTGTAAATTGTATTTCTCCTTTCGAAAAATATCTTTATATAATTTATATTTTATAATTTCTATTATCTTTTGTCAATTCATTTTTTTATAATTTAGTAATAATATCTTGCCTATTTTAATATTTTATATTATCATGGTAATAAGGAGATACTTATGAAAAATGACTTTAAAAAAATAATATTCGTACTTGTTTATATATTATCTATCATTTTGTTAGTTTATCTTTGTAGTTTTACTTATTCTATTTTTTTAAATAAACTAAGTGTAGAAAATTACTTTACAACTAATACTATTTTTAGTATAAATAAAATTGTACTTTTTAGTAGTGCTAATGCAGAAGTTACAGTAAATACAAATAATACAACAACAATAAATAATTTAATTCAATATACGGATATTGCAATATTTATAAATAATAATACTTCAGAATATACTTTAGAAAATACATTAAAATCAGTTCAAATTGATGATATAAAATTTAATACATTACCTAAGTCTGGAAAAGCTAATTTATATTATAAAGATTTAAACTATTTTTCAACCCCAACAATTCTGGAAGAAAATATAATTGATAAAAAATTAAATTTTGATGTTAGCTCTGAAGATGAAATTGATTATTCTAAACCAATTTTATACAATAATTGTGCTAACCCAATTACTATTAGTTATAAAAACTCTGATTTAATCTCAAGTTATACAATTAATAATGATTCTCCTCTTTTTTATGATGGTTCATTATTAAAAAAATGTAATATAATTTTAAATAATTTAAAATGTAATTTTAGTTTTTATATAATTATTGAAAATAATCTTGGTTATAAATATAGGTGTCCAGTCTCTATTGATATTCCTCTTTCAGACATTAGTACATCAATTTATAGTGGTACATATACTTATATTTATAATCCCAATTATTCTTTTTACCTATATACATAATATCATAAACATTTTCATAAATAAATTCTAGGAATTTTCCTAGAATTTATTTTATTTATAAAAATCTTTCTATAACTTATTTTGCCTTTACACAATTTTGGTAATATTCAGCAATTAGTTCATCAAGTTCAATGCTTATTTTATATATTATGCTATAATCTTTTCCTGTAACTATACTTTCATTTAGTTTGTCTCGTAATTTACAAATTTCATCATTTAACATATAGCATCTCTCCTTTTTACAAATATTTATCTGTATGACTATAAATTAACATATTTTTACATTTTAGTCAACAAACTATTCTAAGATTTCGCCTAATTCGTATGACCTTTTTCCTGCTATTTCTATGTTTTTTTACATATAACTACAAAAACAAACATTATTCGTCAAAATAACTATTACGATTATATGACTTTTTAATTACATTTTTACTTTTTTATTACAGAAATAACCATTTTGTTTTCATTAAAAGTTTCTTTTAGTATTTGTTCGACATATTGTTCATTAATTATTGTTAATTCTTCTAAATATTCAAAACTGTTTATTCCTTTGAAAAAGTCGGCAAGAAACATTCTAGCTATATCTCCTGGTTCATCATATTCTCTTACATATGCACCATATAACATCTTTTTTATTCTCTCAAATTCTTCGGCATTTATTCCATCTTGTTTTAATTTTTCTATTTCTTGTTTTAATTTTTCATATACTTTTTCTGGTTCTTTAGATTGTCCAGTTATTAATATATGTGCATAAT
>ENA-OUQW01002543-OUQW01002543.1-human-gut-metagenome-genome-assembly--contig:-NODE-2543-length-14927-cov-3.316635_pt1 | contig 14927 bp, 12 predicted proteins | sample MGYA00248464_ERZ548849 | MGnify/ENA primary metagenome ERZ548849 (study PRJEB26491, sample SAMN04978193) | human gut metagenome | host: Homo sapiens | study: EMG produced TPA metagenomics assembly of... | reverse complement strand
AAACAAAAATAACTCCAAATGTTTACGACCATCACTTTCTTCTTTATTATGAGATCTGAACTGTCCTGCTACTTCTACCCATTTACCTTCAAGTGATTTCTTCATCATTTCTCGTCCTATCAGTAAATCAGATACAACTATTGGAACTAAATCTTCTGTCCCACTTAATCTTTTTACTCTGACTCTTGTACGATAGAACTTTTCCTACAGTACTTCGTGGCTGTACTCAAGTTCAGCCTCAATTCTGCCACTAACAAATACTTTGTTAAACTCACTAAAAAGTCTTTCTTGAGATGAGTTTTCCTCCCGTCTTGTTATGACATTGTTTTCCCGTCTTGCTACTGCCTTTTCATCTGACATGTGTACTTTCCTCCTGATTATTTTTTTTGCTTATAGTACATTCGGTAGAAAAATCATTCTAAATTGCTTACATACAGAAATTATGTGTATGTGTTTGAATTAAGAAATAAATTCTTCCTCTTTATATATATAAACAATATAGTTATTATATCACTATTTTATATTTTTGTAAAGTTATGTAAATAGCAAAAAACTCCACCGATACATCTAGTGAAGTTTTTGCTCAATACCAAGATTACAATATTACATCAGTCGGTAAAGTCTGAGAAACTTTCAATTTCACTCTCAAACATAATAATTTTCTGCAACTCTGAAAGAAAAGTCAAAAGTTTTACTTTTTTACCACTTTCATATTTCTGCACAAAATCATTGACAAATTTTGAAAATGTCATACGAACTGTCATGGTTTGTTCAATAGGAATGTTAGCTTCTACAAAAATAATATCAAAAGCCATTCTTCCTTTTTTGACAGCTGTACTTGCGATTTCAACAATTTGTTTCTGTTCTTTTACAGACATATTGTTTAATCCCATTGCTCCTAAAACATAACGAACTCTTTCCTCAACAGGCTGTGTTTTATCGACACTTGCTAATGTTTCCTCAAACTCTTTAATTTCTGGCATACATTCCATTTTTACTCTTGGTTTAGGAAAGACTGTTTCATTGAATTTATCAGTTTTTTCTTCAAAATTCGTTGTTGTCTTTTCCACGTCCTGTTTGCTAGAGTTTTCTTCTGTAGAATATTCTTCTACTTCCTTAAAAGAATACTCTTTATACTTTTTAGTTACATTCAGAAATGACAGCATTGTTGCTGAATATTCTTTCAGTTTTTCGGAAACCTGTTGTCCAGACCAAATTTTGTCCCACTTTGTATAAAAAACATTTTTATTTTTTAGAGCCTTTTCTAATTCTTTCCATTTAATCTTATCAACTTCTGCTGATACTATTATCAAATTTTTAAAAAAATCTTTTCTTTTGCCCATTTCCAACCATTTTGCTACTAATTCAGCAAAATGTTCAAAAGAGTTAGATTTTTTTGCAATTTCTTCTAATTTTGGAATATTTATAGTCGGCTCTGACTTTGTCTCTTTCTTGGGTTCTAACTTTTTGGTGGCTGGACTGCCTCTCTTCTTTTTTGGCTGTTCCGTCTGTTCAGAGTTTTCATTCTCTGCATTTGTCGGTTCAGGCTGTTCGGAGTTTTCGCTCTCTACATTTGTCTGTTCAGGCTGTTCAGAGTCTTCACTCTCTACATTTGTCTGTTCAATTTTCTCGGAACTTTCTACTCCTACATTTCTCTGTTTAGAGTCATTTTCTGTTTCAACCTGTAAGTCTTCATCTTCTTTGTACTCTTTCAAGTTCTTACCGTAGTTCAGTTCAATAACTTCACAATGGTTTATTGCATCGATGATAGCCATAGGAGGCTCCCGAAAAACAATTTCCATTTTTGCTTCTTTTCCTCTTACTACAATACTACTTGCAGGATTAAAGTCCTGAAAGAATGCTCTAATCAAATGTTCTGCATTCTTTTCTTGTTTAACCTTTACCTTTACCCAAAACTTACTCATCGTGTTTCTCCTTTCATTGTTAAAAGTTTTTAATAGGTACAAATGTATCTTGGTATTTCCATGATCTTTCAATATTTAGCAAATTAAACAATTGCCAAAATATAATAAATACACTGGAAATCTTCCAATACAGCTAATATTATACTATAAATTTACATAATTTGCAACTACTAATGAAAAATATATCGGCACATATATTTATGGAGATATAAGGATAGAAAATGAAATTACAAGAATAATAGATGATATTACATTTAATAAAGTATCAGATGACGATGAATTAACAATTGTTTTTAATGCAAAAGAAAATCAAAGTAAAACTATAAAAGTTCCCCAAATAGACAAGATAGAAAGTTCGTTTTTGGGTGATTCGGGGCAACCAAAATACAAAGCATCTACTTTTAGTAGGTGTTTTTTTATTGCAAATTTTCGTAATTTAATATCTGCATAAAAACTCTCTTCCTTTTATCTAAAAACATTTATTACTGCACAAAAAGAGGGATTTTCTGTGGTAACCCCACGATCCCTCTTTTTCTATTTATTATTATTCAATTCTTTATATCTCTTAATTTTCATAGTAGAAGTTTTTTCAAACTCTCCCTCTTTAATCTCAAGAGCCTTAACTGCTTTGTACGAAGTCAATTTTTTATTTACTTCTTTGATATTTTTCCAAATTACATCATAAATTTCTTTTTCAGAAAGGTCTCCATGTAGTTCTTTGATTTTGTCATAATCTGGAATAACCCTTGCAGTAATAATCAATTCTTTTTCTTCTCTTCTGCTATTTGCTTCTGGTTTTTTACCATAAACCATAGATTCTTTTATTTCATCTACTTTGTCTAATAGCATTTCGATTTCTTCTGGATATATATTTTTTCCGTTTTGTGTTACTATAACATTTTTACTTCTTCCTGTTATAAATACAAATCCATCTTTATCTATATAACCAATATCTCCTGAACGGAAATAGCCATCTGCATCTATTGCTTTTTTTGTTTCTTCTTCATCTTCATAGTAACCCATCATTAAAGTTGGTGATTTTATTAATATATCTCCTTCTCCATTTTCATTTGGATTTTCTACTTTTATGTCAGCTTGAACAATTGCTTTTCCTGCTGAACCTACTGATGTTTTATATTCTGGTGTAAGTGCTGCAATTGGAGCAGTTTCTGTTAAACCATATCCTTGTAAGAATTCGATTCCTATATCTTGAACCCATTTTCCTATCTTTTTATCTATTGGTGCTGCTGCAGAAACGATTATTCTCATATTTCCGCCTAAATTGTCATATATTTCCTTGAATACTTTTCTTTTTATATCTATTCCAACACTCTTTAACGCATTTGTTAGGTGAATCATAGAATTTACTAAACCTGCTTTACCACTTTTTTCTATTGATTGATTTATTTTTTTGTATAAACTTTCAACTAATAATGGTACTGCAAGCATTGCTGTTGGTTTTGCTTCTTGCATATCTGGTACTATATATCTTAATCCCCCACAAATAGCAACAGATGAGCCATTTGCAAATGGTAATAGTGCACCAATTGATGATTCATATGTATGATGTAATGGTAATACAGAGAAAAACCTGTCTCTTTCATATAGCTTTACATATTTTGAAACCGCATTCACATTTTCTGCTAAGTTTCTGTGGCATAGCATAACACCTTTTGCTTGTGATGTTGTTCCAGAAGTAAATATTAAAAATTTGAATTCTTCTGGGTCTATTTCTACGTCCATATATTCTGTATTTCCTGCATCTGTTAATTTTTTACCTTCTGCTATTACATGCTCTATTCCAACATCTCTACCTTGTACTCCGTCATTACTATTCATTTCGATAAAATATTTTACCATTGGTAAATTATCTTTTATTTTATCTATAGCATCCTTTTTCTTCTTTGAATAGATTACTGCTGCTGCATGTGAACGTTTTATTACATTCTCTATTTCGTTATTCGGTAATTCTTTATCTACTGGAACAGCGATACCTACTCCACATAAGATTGAGAAATATGATACATACCAATAATATGTATTTTCACCTATAATTATAATTCTTTCATTTGATAAATTTAAGTATTTCATAAGTCCTGTACCTAAATTAATTGCATCATTGCCAAATCTTTCATAAGTAAATTCTTCAAATTTAGCTTTATGATCATGATTTGGTCTTTCTAAAATATAAATATTATCTTTGTATTTTTCTATTGATCTTTTAAATATTTCTTTTACTGTTTTATAATGTGTTTCTTTATAATATTTATTTTTTGACTTTTTATTTTTTATTTGGTCTATTTCGTCATAATTAACTTGCATTTCTTGTATGTTCTCCATACCTTCCATTTTCATCTTAGGAAATTTAAAATCTGGTAATTTAAAATCTCTTAAAATTCTCATAATACTATCACTCCTATACGTCTATATTATGGCACAATTATTTAGTTTTGTAAATGTTTATGGACCGGTTGGTATAATAATTTTCTATATTGTATAAATAATACCTCTTACTTCAATAGCCTTTTTTCTGATTTTCTATTAAATGAAATAGTCCCTCATAAATTCTAGTTTGAATTTATGAGGGATATGCAAAAGTTATTACTTATTATTCAATTGTCAATTGCAATTTCAGAAATATAATCTTTTAATTCTGGTGGAAGGTCTATTTCAAGTACCTCCTCCCCATCAATACCAAATATGGTTGATCTATGTTCTTTTTTCCTAATAATTTCTTTAACAGGAGCTTTTGTATGTAGATTAAATAAGAATATATTTTCCTTTTGTATATTCTCTACAGCAGGATTAGCAGAGTAAATTTTCCCAAATGCCAAAAATATGTATTATTTAATTTTGATTTTTCTACATATTTTTTTACTTCTCTTTTGCCAATTGCTGCGTCCAAAAACTCTTGTATTGGGAAGCCATAATCATAGTAGCGATAAAAGATAATATTCCAGTCATTTACATTTTTGTCTTCATCTTCGTACTCTACCCATTCGCTTTCCTTCATCTGCTTAAATGCAGTAGAAGTTGGGTCTATTATAAAGATTGGTTCGGGTAATGGTTTATCGCTTTCTGACCATATAAAATCTTCTGCCTCCAACAGAAGCATATTTTTATCTATTATATAGTCATCAATATAAAACATTATTAAATCATCTGGAAGCTTTTCTTGTTTTCCGAAAATAACCTGCCCAGCATTTAACATTCCCATATTACGTGTAAAAAAACACGATTTTTTTAATTTCTCTAGTATCCGATTTGAAACCACTTCTTCTAAATGTTTCATTGTAAATGATAAACTTGGTAAATCATTTATGGTTTGCCATGTTATAGAATTGATGTCCACGTACCACCATTGTTTGTACAATGATTGATCTACATATAAATATATTGACTCTTCTGTCGTTTCTTCCTCTGGCAAAATCCTACTTATTATAGTTTTTCCCCGTCTACATTCCGTATAAGCCAAACTCTTTTTAACCAGTTAAAAAAATCTTTTCCAACTGTTTTTTCTGTTATTTTTTTCATAATATTTCCTCCTCATAACTCTTGCTTTTCCTAATTTATGTTTACCATATTTAATATATTACCATAAGCAAATTATGTCAATATATTTATTCATTCTTTACATAATCTTTTTATTATTTATTTGTATTTTATCTTATTTTGTGCTAAAATTTTTTACTGTATAAAGGAGGCAATTATATGGGATATTTTGAACACGATTTTGAAATTGGCTTAAGAGATGTAGAAAATCCTAACTATTTAAGCAACAAATCAATTTTAGCTTTTTTTGAAAATATTGGTTCTTATCATTCTGATAGTATTAATTTTGGTTTAAATGAAATTCCAACTACTCACTCTTCTTGGGTTTTACTTGGTTGGAAGGTTAAAGTTTTAAAAAGACCTATGTATGGAGATAAATTACACATAGTTACATGGGCTAGAGATACAGAGAAATTTTCTACCTATCGTGACTACGAAGTATATAATCAAGATAACGAATTAGTTATTATTGGAACTTCTAAATGGGTTTTAATAGATACCTCTACAGGTAGATTAAGACCTATTCCAGAAGAAATAATCAAGCTATATAATCCAGATACAAAAACGGTTTTTCCTAGTGAAGAAGCATTACTTACTAAATTAACTGACTCTGAACACTATGATACAGTATGTACATGCGCAGTTGGTCGTTCACAAATAGATTTAAACAACCATATGCACAATTTATATTATTTAGATATGGCTTATGAGGCTCTTCCTGAAGAAGTTTATAAAAATAATACATTTAACTTTTTTGAGATAACTTATAAAAAACAAATTATGCTTCATGATACTGTAAAATGTTATTATGTTTTTGAAGAGAATACTCATAAAGTTATTATCAAAAGCCTAGATGATAAAAAAATACATGCTATTATTGAGTTTAAATAAATTAACAAAAGTTACTATTTAATGCTTTTTTGTTATCATAAAAACCAGGGCAATTTTATTTTGCTCTGGCTTTTATTTGGCACTTTAGCTTTAATAAACCTCTAGTTCATTCACTGGTAGTTATGATTTTAAGATATCATATATATTTTCGAACACATACCCCTTTTCTTTTAGCGCTTGTATTAGTTGTGGCAATAATTCATATGTACTTTTTTTAGTTCCTATATCGTGCATTAATATAACTACACTATTTTTATTTCCCATCGTGGTTTCTACATAGTTCATCATATCATTTACATTGTCCAGACCTGCAGCATCTGCAGTTAATGCATTCCAATCAAGGTGTGCTACATTGTTTTGGTTTAACAAATTAACAGCTTCTGCCTTGATGTTTGCGTACTTTCCTCCAGAGGTTCCTCCTGGAAATCTAAATACTCTAGAATTATATGTTTGATCACCTATTGCATTTTTTATAGCGATTTCTGTTCTGTTATATTCATCTAACACTGCCTGTGGTGAAGAATATATATTAGAATAAACATGAGTAAAACTATGGTTTGCTATATAATGCCCTTCTTGATATGCTCTTTTTACTATTTCTGGATATCTTTCGGCATTACTTCCCAATACAAAAAATGTTGCCTTAACATTATTTTGTTTTAATATATCCAAAATCGGAATAGTAACAGATTTTGAAGGTCCATCATCAAATGTTAGAAAAACTCTTCTATAGTCTGAATTATAAATATGTGAAACTCTTTCTACAATTTTATTTTGCTTTTCATTGTCTGAGTAAAATAATTCGTGAGCTGGTCTGTTTTTAGCTAGTATATCTCTTTCTATTATACTTAAGTTCTTATTATACTGGCGCACACCAAAAAATATCGCTGTAGATATAAGTGATATGATTAATATCAAAACTATTGTAATTATTACTACTTTTTTTACGTTTAAACGAGGTTTTGCCTCTATTAAATCTAATGTCATTTTTGTTCACCTAATATTTGTTTTTTTCGCATCCATTATATATCAAGCATATTTAAAATTCAATACAAAATACATTTTAGTTACTGCTTCGTAATACGTATTTACATAATTTTTGAACTTTAAGCTCCGTCCCTAAAGTTCAAAAAAGGGATTTAAGGAACGTCCCCAAATCCCGAAGTACGTTCTAAATCCCTTTTGATTTATGCTTCGTCTTTTGTTGTGTTTATTTTTAATAGTTTGAATATTTCTACAATTACTAATGGTGCTATTATTAATAAAATTGTTTCTATTAAATTGCCCATTGGTAAAATTGGTATACTGAATATATGTCTTAATGCTGGTACTAACAATATTATGAGCATTAATGCTGCTGATGCTCCTATTGCTAGCAATAACATTTTGTTGTTAAATGGATGTGTTTTAAATACAGATTTTTTGTTATTCCTAATGTTAAATACATGTACTAATTCTGAAAATGCTAATACCATAAAGGCCATTGTTTGACCAATTTCTACTTTTACTTCTTGATTTTCTACATATTCTGCACCATTTGCTAATGCTTCATCTAAGTTTTCTACTTCTTCAACACCATATAAAGTTCCATCTATTTTTACCATAGTTGGTAAATTCTCTTCTGGTGTTGCAATACCAATTATAAATGCTGCAAGTGTAAGTAAACCAATCATTATTCCTTGATATACAACTCTAAAACTCATACCTTTTGTAAAAATACCTTTTTGCTTCTTTGGTTTTCTCTTCATTACATCATCTTCTGCTGGATCAACTGCTAATGCTAGTGCAGGAAGTGAATCTGTTACTAAATTAATCCATAATATATGAATTGGAAGTAATACTTCGATTAAACCTATATCTATATTAAATGTATTTCCTATCCATGGTGTGATTAGAATTGCTAAAAATAGTACTATAATTTCACCCACATTACTAGAAAGTAAGAATTGAATAGCTTTTAATATATTGTCATAAATACGTCTTCCTTCTTCTACTGATGACACTATTGTTGCAAAATTATCATCTGTTAAAATTACATCTGCAGCTTCCTTAGAAACGTCTGTACCTACAATTCCCATTGCACAACCAATATCTGCTGTTTTTAATGCTGGAGCATCATTTACACCATCACCTGTCATAGCAACAATTTCCCCATTTGCTTGCCATGCTTTTACTATTCTAACTTTGTGTTCTGGTGATACCCTTGCATAAACTGAATATTTTCTAATATTCTTTGTTAAATCTTCATCTGACATTTCTTCTAGTTCACTACCAGTTATAGCTTCATCTTCATTTTCTAATATTCCAAGAGCTTTTGCTATTGCAACAGCTGTAATCTTATGATCTCCTGTAATCATTACAGTTTTAATTCCTGCTGTTTTACATTTTTCTACTGCTACTTTAACTTCTTCTCTTGGTGGATCTATCATTCCTACCATTCCAACAAATATTAAATCATTTTCTATATTTTTCATTTCTTCATCTGTTGGTTCGTGATCTAGTTCTTTATATGCCATAGCTAATACTCTTAGAGCATCCTTTGCCATTTCCACATTATATTTATCTATTTCTTCTTTATAATTTGCTAAATCTGTTTTTACTTTTCCATTTACTATATAAGAATTACATCTTGCAAGTAATTCATCAATTCCACCTTTTGTATAAACCAGATATTTTTCTCCTACTTTATTTACTGTAGTCATTAATTTTCTGTCAGAATCAAATGGAATTTCTTTTACTCTTTTTAATTCTAAAGTTTCTTTTACGTCGAAATCAATTTTAAATCCTAAATCTATTAATGCTGTTTCTGTAGGGTCACCTGTTAACTTTCTTTCTGCACCGATTTTTGTATCGTTACATAGTGTACATACTTGCATTAATCTATCTAATTCATTGCTGATATCTTTAATGTCTGTAACTTCTTTTACTTCATTATTTACAAATACTTTTTGAACTGTCATTTTGTTTTGCGTTAGTGTTCCTGTTTTATCTGAACATATAACTGTTGCGCTTCCTAATGTTTCTACTGCTGGTAATTTCTTTATAATAGCATTTTTCTTTACCATTCTTTGAACACCAATTGCTAAAACAATTGTAGAAACTGCTGCTAAGCCTTCTGGAATTGCTGCAACAGCTAAGCTAACAGCTGTCATAAACATATCTATTACATTTTTACCATAAGCAATTCCTATTATAAATATTACTATGCATATCGCAAGAGCTGCTATTCCTAATGTTTTTCCTAATTTATTTAACTTTGTTTGAAGTGGTGTTTCTGTTCCTTCTGTATCACTAATAATTTTAGCAATTTTACCAACTTCTGTATTCATTCCTGTTTCTACTACAATACCTTTTCCTCTTCCATATGTTATAAGTGAAGAAGAGAAAAGCATATTTGTTCTATCACCAAGACTCACTTTTTCGTCATCTATAGTTTCTGTATTTTTATCTACTGGTACAGACTCACCTGTTAATGATGCTTCTTGTGACTTTAAGTTCGCACTCTCTACTATTCTTAAGTCTGCTGGTACATAGTCACCTGTATCTAAAACTACAACATCTCCTGGTACTAATTCTCTAGATTGTACTACTGCTACTTTTCCATTACGCACGACTTTTGATGCATGTGCACTTAATTTTTGAAGTGCCTCTAATGATTTTTCTGCTTTGCTTTCTTGTACTACTCCAATTATTGCATTAAGTACTACAACTATTAAAATTATAATTGTATCTGTTATTCCTTCACCTTTTGCAATTCCTACAGCTCCAGATACTATGGCTGCAATAATTAAAACGATAATCATAAAATCTTTAAATTGTTCTAAGAATTTTACAAATAAAGATTTTTTCTTTTTCTGCTTTAATTCATTCATGCCATACTTTTCATAATTTGCCTTTACTTGTTCTTCTGTTAAGCCTTCTTTAATATTGGTTTGTAATTCTTTTTCTACTTGACTTATTCCTTTGTTAAACCAATTCACTATTCATCTCTCCTTTTTTAGTATTATACACAAAAAGCAAGACTTTAAAAAACTTTTTGTGTTTTTTAAAAGTCTTGCTTACCTAAATTAGGTTACTAACCAGAATACTTCGCGACTGTTGATTAGTAGTTTACAAGCTACTCCCTTTTAAAGTAGTTGTATTTTATCACTTAGTAAAAATTTTTTCAATATTTTTTTTAATTTTATTTATTAATCTTATCAAAGTGTAGTATGTACTCAGCATAAATCTTTTATTATTTTGCATATAAAATCAATCTTGCTGAACCATTTTGTGAACATGTTGCAAGTGTTATCTCTGGTATTCCGCCAGTATCCCTAAACATATAGCTTGTGTCTTGTGGAGATGTTTCAAATTTATTATATATCGTATATTCTACAGTTACTCCATACAAATCTGTAATATATACTTTATCACCTATATTTAAATTTTTATTTTTTGAGAAAAATAGTCTATTTAAATAATTATGCCCTGCAATTACTGTGTTCCCAGGTTCATTTGGTCCAGGTCCATATTCTACACACACACCTTTTTCTAGGGCTTGTTTTGATAGTGTGGCTATAATTGGATATTGTATCCCTGTCTTTGGAATTCTTATATATCCACAAACATCATAATTATAATATTTTCCTACAGATTTTTTTGTTTTTGAACTTCTTGCTGTTTTTACTTTACTAGCTTTATTATTTGCTTCACTATTAGTTTGAGCTGAAGCTACTGCCCCATCATCACTTATTATATTACTATCAATATCACCAATTTCATTTGTAAATTCTGCTATATATTCGTCCGAATCGTCATTTATGATCTTAGCAGAAATAAATTTATAAATTACATATCCTGCTATGCATAATAGAATTATCAATAATATTATAAAAAATATATTTAAAACTTTTTTGTATGTATCTGCTGCAGTAGACATTTCTACCTCCTATTAATTACTTTCCCACTAATACGATATTTTTTAAAATCTAAAAAAAGGGATTTAAGGAACGTCCCCCAAAATCCCTTTTTGTTTATTCTGCAAGTTTTGCCCAAATTATAATTCTTGCTTTACTATCATCTGTACATGTTGTTAAAGATATTTCTGGTTTTCCTCCAGTATCTCTATCCATATAATCTGCATCTTCTGGAGTTGTTTCATATTTATTATATATTACATATTTTAATCTTGTTCCAGAATTATCTGTAATATAAATAGTATCTCCATTTTCTAATTTATAATTATTTGAAAAGAATTGTCCGTTTCTATAGTTATGTCCTGCAATTACTGTATTTCCTGCTTGGTTTGGTCCAGGTCCATATTGCATTACAACTGATGTATTCATAGCTTTTGTTCCCATTTGTTTTAATATTGGAAGATTTACATTAGTTTTTGGTATTTCTATTGCTCCTACAACATCGAAACCTTTAAATTTTTTTTCAGTTCCTGTACTATCACCACTTGCGTTTGTAACTGCATTAACATCCAATAAAGAATTAAAGTCTCCAGTTACATTATTTTCTTCTAAAGGTTGAATTCCTAAAGAATTTGTATAATCATCCATAAATGCTTGTGTATCTTCTTCTAGGAAATATTTAGTATACATCTCATATCCTAAAAAAGCTAGTAAACCGACAATTCCTACTATTACAACGATTAATAAAACAGTTAATACTTTACTATATTTACTATCAACAAACATAATTTTACCTCCAATTACCTATCTAAAGTATATTATAACATAATTTTATATGTTTTCATATACTTTATGTAAATTTTTTCTTTTGTTTTTAACACATTTTTGTTCCTAATTTTTTGCCACCTATTAGATGAAAATGTAGATGTTTTACTTCTTGTCCTCCATCCTCTTTGCAATTATTTATAATCCTATAACCTTTATCTGCAATCCCTTGCTCTTTTGCTATTTTATTTATAACCATATGAATTTTTGCAATTATTTCTGCTTCACTTTCTGGTACTTCGCTAATATCATTATAGTGTTTCTTTGGGATTACTAATATATGAACAGGAGCTATTGGGTTAATATCTTTAAATGCCAATATTTCGTCATCCTCATATACTTTTGTAGATGGTATCTCTCCTTTAATTATTTTACAAAATAAACAATCTTCCATTTTTACCTCCTATGATTTTGGAATATCTGGACTTGGGAACATCGGGATTTGGGGACGGTGGTTAAATCCCGATGTTTAATATTAAGATTTATAACAATATTGATAATCTTAAAAGGGAAAAAAGAACGTCCCAAAAATCCCTTTTCCTATTTTATTAAAACAGCTTTTATCCTTCTAATTCCAGATGAACTAGATTCTTCTTTCTTTATTTTAAATCTTCCTAATTCCCCTGTGTGTTTTACGTGAGGACCACCACAGATTTCTTTGCTAAAATCTCCTATTGTATATACTTTTACTCTATCGCCATACTTGCTTGTAAATAAACCTATCGCACCTGACTTCTTAGCTTCATCATAGCTCATTTCTTCACAAGTTACTGGTAAATCCTCTTTTATTTTTTCATTTACTAAATCCTCTACTTTTTGTATTTCTTCTTTAGTCATTTTTTGAGGATGTGTAAAGTCAAATCTTAATCTTTCTGTTGTAATATTTGAACCACTTTGTTTTACATGGTCTCCTAACACTTCTCTTAATGCTTCATGCAATAAATGTGTTGCTGTATGGTATGCTATAGTTTGCTCATTTTGTTCAGCTAAACCACCTTTAAATTTTTGTTCACTACCTTGTCTTGATTTTTCTTGATGTTCTTTAAATAATTTATTAAAGCCTTCCATATCTACTTTAATGTTATTCTCTTTAGCTAATTCTTCTGTTACTTCTGGTGGGAAACCATAAGTATCATATAATCTAAATACTGTTTCAGAATCTATAACATCTTTTCCTTGTTCTTTTGCCTTATTAGTAGCTTTTATAAACTCTCTTTCTCCATGTTCTAGAGTTTTAACAAATTTACTTTGTTCTTCTAGTATAACTTGTTTAATTATTTCTTTATTTGTAACTAGCTCTGGATACATTTCTTTTAATGTTTCGATATTTAAATTTATTAAGTTTTCTGTTTCTGATAAATTTATTTGTAATTTATTTAAATGTCTTATCATTCTTCTAATTAATCTTCTTAAAATATATCCTCTATCTATATTACTTGGTCTACCACCATCTGCTATTATCATCATAGATGCTCTTAAATGTTCTGCAACTATTCTTCTACTATTAATATTGTCTACTTTTTGTAACTCTTCTAACTTGTCCATTACTGGTGCAAATAGCTCTGTTTCGAATGGAGTTTGTTTTCCTTGTAATAACATCGTCATTCTTTCTAGTCCAAGACCTGTATCTACATTGTGTTGTTTTAATTCTGTTAATGTACCATCTTTATGCTTAAAATATTTCATAAATACATTATTCCATATTTCTACATATTTACCACAATCGCAATCTGGGTTACATCCTTCTGAACATTTTGGTTTTCCTGTGTCATAAAACATTTCTGTGTCTGGTCCACATGGTCCTTCTTCTCCTGCTATCCACCAGTTGTCGTCTTTTCCATAATAATAGATATGTCCATCTAAAATTCCTGCTTTTTTCCAACATTCTGCTGCTACTTCGTCTCTTGAGCAGTCTTCGTCTCCTGCAAATACTGTTACAGATAATTTTTCTACTGGTATTTGTAGTTCTTTTGTTAAGAAATCAAAACTCATTTGAATTGATTCTTCTTTGAAGTAGTCTCCTAATGACCAGTTTCCTAACATTTCAAAATATGTTAAGTGTCTGTTGTCTCCTACTTCTTCTATGTCATTTGTTCTTAGACATTTTTGGTAATCTGTAAGTCTTGTTCCTGATGGATGTTTTTCTCCTAATAAATATGGTACTAATGGTTGCATTCCTGCTGTTGTGAATAGTACTGATGGGTCGTTTTCTGGGATTAGTGAAGCTGATGGTATTACAGCGTGTCCGTGTTTTTTAAAAAAGTTTAGGTATTTATTTCTTATTTCTATTGCTTTCATTTATTTTCCTTCTTTCTTCGTTTTTATGTACGGTTACAATTATACTTCAAAAATACTAAAAAATCAAGATTTTTATGAAATATAAAAAGTTTGTTTTTTAATTAATTGTTGCAGTTCACAGACCATAAAATTATTTTTGGTGCTATAAACTATAACAATTAATTTTACCGCCAAAATTCTATAATTTTTTTATCATACTTTTTTATTAATAATTATGACATAATTAGCACATAATTACTATGGAGGTACCTATATGATAAAAGAATATAGAATTAAAAATGGATTTTCACAAGAAGAATTAGCAGAAAAAGTAGATATAAGTTGGAGACACCTTCAACGTCTAGAACACAACGAATCAAAAACAACAGTAAAAACACTAAAAAAACTTATAAAAGTCTTAAAAATTTCTGACACAGATATTATAAAATATTTAAAAACAAATGAAAATGAAACAGAAAATGAAGAAAAAGAATAAAAATCGAGATTAATTTAATATTTAATCTCGATTTTTTTATATTCTAGGAAAGTTATCATAGTA
>ENA-OUQW01002532-OUQW01002532.1-human-gut-metagenome-genome-assembly--contig:-NODE-2532-length-14994-cov-4.209385_pt1 | contig 14994 bp, 10 predicted proteins | sample MGYA00248464_ERZ548849 | MGnify/ENA primary metagenome ERZ548849 (study PRJEB26491, sample SAMN04978193) | human gut metagenome | host: Homo sapiens | study: EMG produced TPA metagenomics assembly of... | reverse complement strand
CTGAAGCTGGTGACCTTTGTTCCGGTGGAACAAGCGGAAGATGTACGGAAAGCCCTGTTTACGGCTGGATGCGGTTGCATAGGAAATTACGATACGTGCAGCTATAATATAGAAGGAGAGGGAACCTTCCGTGCCCGGGAGGGTAGCCATCCGTTCTGTGGGAACATAGGAGAGCTGCATACGGAAAGGGAAGTGCGCATAGAAACCGTGCTGCCTGCCTACAAAAAAGGAGAAGCTATCAAGGCTCTGTTGAACGCCCACCCATACGAGGAACCCGCATTCGATTTGTATCCCCTTCAGAACAGTTGGGCACAGGCAGGATCGGGAGTTATCGGTGAACTGAAAGTACCGGAAACGGAACTGGAATTCCTGAAACGCATCAAGAAGACCTTTGAAGTGGGCTGCCTGAAGCATAACAAGCTGAATGGACGCGAAATACAGACCGTAGCCCTGTGTGGAGGAGCCGGAGCATTCCTGATGCCGCTTGCCATACGTAGCGGTGCAGACGTGTTCATCACCGGGGAAATCAAGTATCACGACTACTTCGGCCATGATACGGACATCCTGCTGGCAGAGATAGGACACTATGAAAGTGAACAATATACGAAAGAGATATTCTATACAATAATCCGGGAGTTGTTTCCAAGCCTTGCCCTGCAACAGTGCAAAGCAAACACCAACCCCATAAAATATTTATAAGTAAAATGGCTAAAGAAGCAAAAAAAGACCCACAGGAATTGACCGTGGAACAGAAATTGAAAGCACTGTTCCAGTTGCAGACCATGTTATCCAAGATTGATGAAATCAAGACTTTGAGAGGTGAACTTCCGCTGGAAGTACAAGACTTGGAAGACGAAATCGCCGGTCTGAGCACACGTATCGACAGAATTAAGGCAGAAGTAGCCGAACTGAAATCCGCCATCGCTACCAAGAGAGTGGAAATCGAAACCTCCAAAGCTTCTATTGCAAAATATAAGGAACAGCAGGAGAATGTACGCAACAACCGCGAGTACGACTTCCTGAGCAAAGAAATCGAATTCCAGACTCTGGAAATGGAACTTTGTGAAAAGAGAATCAAAGAGTTTGCCGTACAGGAACAAGAGAAATCAGCAGAAGCAGAAAAGAGCACAGCTGCCCTGGACGAAAGACAAAAAGACTTGGACGTCAAGAAGAACGAACTGGACGAAATCATCTCCGAAACAAAACAGGAAGAAGAAAAGCTGAGAGACAAGGCCAAAGATCTTGAAACAAAGATTGAACCGCGTCTACTCCAGTCTTTCAAGCGTATCCGTAAGAACTCTCGCAACGGACTTGGTATCGTATACGTACAGCGTGATGCCTGTGGTGGTTGCTTCAACAAAATCCCGCCTCAGAGACAGTTGGATATCCGTTCCCGTAAGAAAATCATTGTTTGCGAATACTGCGGACGTATCATGATTGACCCGGAGTTGGCAGGTGTAACCCTCGAACACAAGGAGGAAGTAAAGGAAAAGCCGACCAGAAGAAGAAAGACTGCGGAGTAATCCGTAAGATTGTCCGGAAAAGAAATATCTGCCCCTGCAAGTTTCAGCTTGTAGGGGCTTTTTGTGTTTTCTATTACATATCGCGCGAAGCGCGATAAGTGGTTAGTAGCAAGTAGCCACACCACCAGCCTACTCTTCGATAAACAAATGAAGGCTTAAGTTGTTATGATACCTAATATCACAAAAATGACCTAAACCTATGAAGATTAAAGCTTGGGGCAGTACACTGCTCTTATTATGCCTATGTTCTGCCGCCACAGCGCAGAATGGCGACCGTTACCTGGAAAAGCCGCTACCCCGAAGTTGGGGAAGTACGGCAATTCCTTCTTCCACTGCGGCTTCCGCAGATACTGATTTGTTCAGCGGACAGATATTACCCGTAGACGACCAGTGGTGGAAAGCATTCAACGACCCAATGCTGGACTCGCTTATCAGCGTGGCTTCTGGAGAAAACTATTCCGTACTGGCCGCCATAGACCGCATGGAACAGGCACGTGCCAGTCTGCGAATAGAACGCAGCAACTTTTTCCCTTCTATCAGTCTGAATGCCGGATGGCTCCGGCAGCAAAGCAGTGGCAATACCAGTGAATTGTCACAGTCCATCACCCATTATTATGACGCTTCGCTAAATGCCAGCTGGGAGCTGGACATATTCGGAAGCATCCGCCAACGAGTGAAAGCTCAACGTGAAACCTTCCGTGCCAGCCGTGAAGAATACATCTCCGTGCAGATATCCCTTTGTACACAAATCGCCTCTGCCTACATCAACCTGCGAGAACTACAACAAGAGTTGCAGGTAGTGACCCACAACTGCCGGACACAAGAGGAAGTGCTCAACATCACCGAAGTACGATACAACACAGGGCTTGTATCAAAACTGGATGTAGCACAAGCCAAATCCGTGTATTACAGCACGAAAGCATCCATTCCACAACTGGAATCGGGAATCAGCCAATACATCAATTCGCTGGCGATATTATTAGGAACCTACCCCCAGGAACTACGCCCGATGCTGGAGAAGACCGGAAAGTTACCCGACTACATGGAACCCGTTGGAGTAGGGCTACCGGCTGATTTATTGCTTCGCCGCCCGGATGTCCGCCAGGCAGAGAGACAGGTTAATGCACAGGCTGCACTGCTGGGCGCAAGCAAAAGCGATTGGTTGCCGCAGGTATTCTTGAAAGGGTCTGTGGGATATGCCTCCCGTGACTTGAAGGACCTGACCAGACGGAAAAGCATGACGTTTGAGATAGCCCCTACCATCAGTTGGACCTTGTTCAGCGGGACAAAGTTGGTGAACGCCACCAAGCAGGCACGCGCACAACTGGACGAGGCGGTACATAGCTTCAACGAGACAGTGCTCACCGCCGTACAGGAGACGGACAATGCGATGAACAATTACCGGAATTCCATCAAACAAATTGTCGCCCTCCGTGAAGTGAGAAACCAGGGACAGGAGACGTTAAAACTCTCCCTTGAGCTTTATAAACAAGGACTTAGCCCCTTTCAGAATGTGCTTGATGCGCTACGTTCACTGTTGACCTACGAAAACCAACTGGTGCAGGCTGAAGGGAACTCGCTGCTATATCTGGTATCATTATACCAGGCACTGGGAGGAGGATATACAGAGAAATAAAGAGGCCGGGAATGAGATACGTATCTCACCACCCATGACATACGTATCTCACCACCCATGACATACAGTATCTCACTACCCATGACATACGTATCTCACTACCCATGACATACGTATCTCACTACCCATGACATACGTATCTCATCACAACTTAGATAAATACTTAAACCATAACCATATATGAGAAATAGAATGTACATCACCCTTGCGCTCATTCCGCTATTGGCGGGGTGCGGGGAGAGAAAAGAGACGGCACGCACCGCGATGCCCGTTCCGGAGATAAGCGTCGCCCTTCCTGTGGTGAAAGATATCACGCTGACTAAAGAATATCCGGGTTATCTCAGTTCTGAGAAAACCGTTGACCTGGTGGCACGGGTTAACGGAACTCTGCAAACCGTCGCCTATGCTCCCGGAAGCAGGGTAAGGAAAGGACAGGTATTATTCATCATCGAACCAACTATCTACCGGGACAATGTAGAACAGGCGGAAGCTGAACTGAATACCGCCCGGGCTAATCTGGAATATGCTCAAAATAACTACTCGCGTATGCTGGAAGCCGTCAAGAGTGATGCTGTAAGCCAGATACAAGTGCTACAATCCAAGTCTAATGTTGCGACCTCACAAGCGGCAGTAAGCAATGCGGAAGCAGCACTGAATACCGCCCGTACCAATCTGGGATATTGCACCGTGCGTGCACCGTTCGACGGGACTGTCAGCCGTAACCAGGTGGATGTGGGCAGTTATGTAGGTGGCAGTGTACAGCCTGTCACGCTTGCCACGATTTATAAGGATGACCTGTTGTATACTTACTTCAACATCGCTGACAACCAATGGCTTGCCATGCTGATGCAACAAGGAACAGCCCAACAAAAGGATACGCTGCCGAGACAAGTCACCGTCAACCTGGGCGAGAACAGCATGCAGCCTTATCCTGCCACATTAGACTACTTTGCGCCAAACGTAGACCTGAACACCGGAACGTTGAGCCTGCGTGCCCGACTGGACAACCCGAAAGGATTATTGAAAAGCGGACTTTATGTCAGCATCACCCTGCCATACGGCAAAGAACGCCAGGCGGTACTCGTTCCGGAAGCCTCCATCGGTACCGACCAATTAGGAAAATACGTGTACATAGTGAATGATTCCGATATGGTGCGTTACCGCCATATCGAAGTGGGACAACTGATAGACGACACCCTCCGGCAAGTGACCGGCGGACTCTCTCCGAAGGAACACTACGTGACCAAAGCACTGATGAAAGTGCGGGATGGGATGAGAGTAAAACCCACCGGCAAATAATTTAGAATTAATAATTAAACCCTAACACTCATGTTTTCAAAATTCTTCATAAACCGCCCCATCTTTGCTACTGTGTTGGCGCTACTGATTGTAGTGGCAGGATTGGTCACCCTAGGCATACTGCCTATCGCGCAGTATCCGGAAATCACTCCGCCAACCGTACAGGTCAGCGCCGTATATCCGGGAGCCAATGCCCAGACAGTGGCGCAAACCGTAGGTATTCCCATCGAACAACAAGTAAACGGTGTGGACGGCATGCTTTATATGTCATCCAATTCTTCTTCATCCGGCGCTTACTCGCTGACCATCACCTTTGCGGTCGGAACAGATATCGACATGGCGACCGTGCAGGTGCAGAACCGCGTCAGTGTGGCACAGGCTTCCCTGCCGACACCGGTTGTAGTGCAGGGAGTGACAGTACAGAAACAGTCTTCAAACATTGTCATGTTCCTCACAATGACGTCAGATAATAAGGAATACGATGGACTTTATCTCAGCAATTATGCCACGCTGAACCTGGCCGACCAGTTGACGCGCGTGCCCGGTGTGGGTGCCGTCAATATAATGGGAGCGGGCGACTACTCCATGCGCATCTGGCTGGATCCGGCAGCACTACGCATCCGCAACCTTTCCGCATCCGATGTATACCAAGCCATACAAGCGCAAAATGTGGAAGTCAGCGCCGGAACCATCGGGCAACCTCTACCGGCAAGCGGAACCTCGGGCAACAGCGGTTCGCCCGCCTACCAATACACTCTTACGGTGAAAGGGCGGCTTTCTTCTCCCGAAGAGTTCGGCAATATCATTCTGCGTACCGAAACGGGTGGACGGGTGCTTCGCTTGAGAGACGTGGCGCACATCGACCTCGGCTCGGCATCCTACAACGTCGTTTCGCGTCTGAACGGACAGCCGACTGCCGCCATCGCCATCTATCAGCAGCCCGGTTCCAACTCGTTGGACGTTTCCAAAGGTGTACGTGCCAAGATGCAAGAATTGTCGCAATCGTTTCCTCAAGGCATAAATTATAGTGTGACGCTAGATACGACAGACGTCATTCATGCTTCGGTGGACGAAGTGCTGGTAACTTTCCTGGAAACGACCTTACTCGTGGTACTTGTCATTTTCCTCTTCCTGCAAAACTGGCGGGCAGTCATCATTCCCTGTATCACGATTCCGGTATCGCTTATCGGTACGCTGGCCGTGATGGCGTTGTTCGGCTTCTCCATCAATACACTGACACTTTTCGGACTGATACTTGCCGTAGCAATTGTGGTGGACGATGCCATTGTGGTGGTGGAAAATTCGAGCCGATTGCTCGACACCGGACAATACAGTGCCCGCGAAGCTGTCACCAAGGCGATGGGAGAGATTACCGGCCCGATTGTGGGTGTGGTGCTGGTATTGCTTGCCGTATTTATCCCCACAATGCTCATCAGCGGCATCTCAGGGCAGCTTTACAAGCAATTTGCACTGACCATTGCCGCCAGTACCGTATTGAGTGGCATAAACTCGTTGACACTGACTCCGGCACTATGCGCTCTGATATTGCAACCCACCAAACCCGCCAAATCGCCACTCTTCCGGGGATTCAACTTTGTGTACGATAAGACACAAGGGGTATATGACAGGACTGTAGGCTGGTTGCTCCGACGTCCGGGCGCCGCTCTTGTCTCTTATGCAGTGTTTACGGCTCTCGCAGTCATCCTGTTCATCAAATGGCCCAGTACGTTCATTCCCGAAGAAGATGACGGATATTTCCTCGCTGTAGTGCAGTTGCCGCCTGCATCAAGTCTGGAACGGACGGAAACCGTAGGACGGGAAATCAACGAAATCCTCAACAGCTATCCCGAAGTGAAAAACTACATCGGCATATCCGGCTTCTCCGTAATGGGCGGAGGGGAACAAAGCAACTCCGGAACCTATTTCGTGATTCTGAAAAACTGGGATGAACGCAAAGGCAAGGAACACACCGCACAGGCTGTCGTCAACCGTTTCAATGCACAGGCATACGGCATACAGGAGGCAGAAGTGTTCGCCATGGTTCCTCCGGCCATCCCCGGACTGGGTGCCACAGGCGGATTGCAGTTGCAACTGGAGGACAGAAAGAATCTGGGTGCGACGGAAATGCAGCGCGCCGTAGAGACACTGATGGAAACCTATCACACGAAACCCGCATTAGCCAGTGTCAGCAGTCAATACCAAGCCAATGTGCCGCAGTATTTTCTGAATATCGACCGTGACAAGGTACAGTTGATGGGCATCCCGTTGAACAGTGTTTTCACCTCATTGGGGTACTATATGGGGGCTGCCTACGTGAATGATTTCGTGGAATTCGGACGTATCTACCAAGTGAAACTCGGCGCGCGGGACCATGCACAGCGGGTTATTGACGATGTATTGAAACTGAGCGTACCGAATGCGACAGGAGAGATGGTACCCTTCTCAGCTTTCACCAAGGTGGAAGAGCAACTGGGTATGGATCAGATTAACCGATATAATATGTACTCCACCGCATCCGTTACCTGCAACGTGATGCCGGGAAGCAGTTCGGGAGAGGCGATTCAGCAAATGGAGGAACTCTTCCGGGAACAACTGGGTGATGAGTTCGGTTACGAATGGACTTCGGTTGCCTATCAGGAAACGCAGGCGGGAACAACCACCAGCACTGTACTGGTGATGGCCTTGCTGGTTGCATTCCTGGTATTGGCTGCACAATATGAGAGTTGGACGAGCCCGGTATCTGCGGTCATGGGATTGCCGGTGGCGCTGCTGGGAGCCATGATTGGCTGTCTTGTGATGGGCACACCGGTCAGCATCTACACACAAATCGGAATTATCTTGCTTGTGGCACTGTCCGCCAAGAATGGTATTCTGATTGTAGAGTTTGCCCGCGACTTCCGTGCAGAGGGAAATTCCATCCGTGATGCAGCATTCCAGGCCGGGCATATCCGTTTGCGGCCTATCCTGATGACGTCACTGGCGTTTGTGCTCGGTGTGATGCCGTTGCTTTTTGCCACAGGAGCGGGAGCGGAGAGCCGTATCGCTTTGGGAGCCGCAGTAGTGTTCGGTATGGCACTGAATACGTTGCTTGCCACGGTCTACATCCCGAACTTCTATGAATTGATGCAGAAGTTACAGGAGCGGTTCACTAAGAAAAAAGAGTAATTCAGAATGGCTACACCTTTTACCCCGGATGGCTACACCCTTTTGGGTACATGGCTACACCATACCGGGCAAAGGGTGTAGCCATTTTTCAGTCATGACAACGTTAACCTTATAGTGATTGATAATCAGGTATATCGGGTAGGAAAGTATAACTGTTTTTTTCGTAATCCATGCGACAACAATAATGTTGAAGCCCATTGCTCACAACAAGATAATCTACTTTCAACACCATATTGTAGCGCGTAATCTGATTGAATACCGCCTGGGTGATTTCTATATCCGGAGCTTTGTACTCCACAATCATCCGCGCAGTCAGGTCACGACGGTAAAGCACAGTGTCACAGCGTTTTTTAGTACCATTCAGCTGCACCTGCACTTCATTTGCCATCAATGCCTGCGGGTATCCTTTATGATTCAAGAGGAAATGTACAAAATGCTGGCGTACCCATTCTTCAGGCGTAAGCGCCACATAACGGCGCCGTATCACATCGAAAATGACAGGCTTCCCTTCTCTGTTCACCACCTTAGCATCGAATACAGGTAAATTTAATGACAACATAATTATATAGGATAAGTGATTACAATCGTTTTTTTCTCTTTCTCCGTCCCGATCTGATAACTTCCCTTGAAAGTTTCCAAATAAAGCCGGTTGATATCGTGCTGTATCTGATGACAGAGTTGTTTTTCTTCCGTTACTTTCAGCAACGGGCTGCCATGTACGACAAGTTTCATGGCTTCACCTTCACGGATTAAAGTATAATCCACCCAGGCTATTCCCTGATACCCCTCAGGAGCGGAAAGCACAGATGACAGCAACTTCATAAAACGTCCGCTATCCGCTCGTATCATTAGTGCTTCCAGTTCTGTATTGAACTGTAAGTGCACCGCATTCCCTTCCTGCATCTCCACCATCATTTTGGCATCGCGACATAACTGCACTACGTCGCACTCCGCAACACTAAATTTCATCATACCGGATTCAAGGCGGGAGAGGTCCAGCACGTCAAATATCAGTTGAGATAACTGTCCGGCACTCTTTTTCACTAAAGACGCATATTCCTGCATCTGTTCCTGCGACAGTCCCTTCTCGGTAGAAAGCACCTCAGAGAAACCGACCACCATATTCAGCGGTTCGCGTATCTGATAGGTGATATTGCGCAAGAAAACCTCTTTCATTTTATTAGCAGCTTCCACTGTCTCCAATGCCTCACGCGTCTCTTGCTCCGAATTGAGCAGCACCCGGTTTACGTGCAGCGCGCGAACCAACAATGCCACCAAAAGGATTATCACCAGCACAATCAACCCCACCAACAGCAGATTATAATGTCTCTCTGCGGCTGCCTGCTCCAGCAAAGCCTGGCGGATGATGTAGTTAGCCTGGTGTGCTTCTTCGTGCAGACGCAGCACATCTTGATTCAGGGAGTCCATTTCGATTGCCCCGCGACGGTAATTCTCAGCAGCTTCCTTATAACGTCCTGCAATTTGGAGGGCGCTTCCTTTGATGATGTAAACCGTCATTTTATACAATGGCTGCGTACCGTCGAATGAGGCCAAGGCAGCATCATATTCGTTGAAGCTCTTGTCCCAATCTCCATTCAGACAGTAATATCCACCCCACATGATGCGATATTTTATCTTATAAGAGAACAATGTATTGGACGAATAATACTTCCGGGCTTGTTGCAGATGCTTCAACAAGTTGTCAAGATCGGCATTATCCAGATAGGCGGCACAGTACGACAGCTCCATATCCAGCATTTTGTCTCTGTAACTATCCGCCTTTTCAGGCGACTCTTTCAATACTTGTTCCATCATGCTACGCTCCATATTCAGCTCGGAAAGCATCTTGTCATATTCTCCTCTTAGCTGGTAAATGGTGGCTACTTCGTTATAGACCGTTGCCTTATCCACTTCAGGCAGGTAGGGGATTTCCAACGCTTCCCGGTATCTCTTAACTGCTTCATCCTCTTGTTTAGAGGCTCTCAAGGCTCTGGCAGTAGTCAGCATAGAACAGTAGACACCCGTTACATTATTCAGTTTCCGGGCCTCTTCTTTCATACGTTCTGCTTCCAGAAGAACATATTCCGTATCCCCACGCACCGTGCTGAATTGGAGAATATCTCCCCACGCCGTGAAATAAAGATCATAAATCTTATATTTCCGGCTGACAGTTCGCAAGGTCTTGAATGCTTTGTTCATCTGTGCCGTATCGGCCTGGTACTTATAATGACGGTAGTAATCATAACGAATGCTGACTTCCTCTTCTCTGTACTGACTGTCACCAGTCAAAACCAAGGCCGAATCGAGCAACTCTACCGACCATTTCTCACCAATATTCTTCTGCAACATATCACGCATGAATTTCACGCGTCTTGCGGTATCTCCCGACATGGAATGATAGATAAAGAAAATACTGTCACGCAACTGTCTATCCCGGACGGAGAGGAGTTGTTCCGGTTTCAGCTTTTCCTGAGCGGACAGCGTATCTTCCGCTTTTAACATCAACACTGGTATCAGCAGGCAAAGTATGATAAGTCCTATCGTTTTCATGACCGCGCCTCCTGTGTTATAGGGTGTACAAATACAAACCGGGAACCTTTGGTATAGCTTGAATCTACCCAAATATCTCCATTCAAGCGTTTGATTATCAACTGGCAGATAGACAAGCCAAGCCCTGTTCCCTGTGCTTTTTCATCCAGCTTTTCAAAACGTCCGAAGATATGTGCCTGTTTCTCCAAAGGAATGCCGCAACCGGTATCGGTCACCGAAAACTGCGCCTTACCATCTTCTGTCTGTTCCAGTTTCAATGTGATACTGCCTTCCTTCGTGAATTTGGTGGCATTCACCAGCAGATTAATCAATAACTGTTGCAGACGTTCCGCATCGGTCGCCAGCTCCAATGAAGTCAGTCCAGTCTCAAACACCATTTCAGCATCGGTCTGTTTGATGGCGCTCAAGGTCTTCACTACATTCCGGCCAAGAGCCACGACATCACAACTTTTAATGCAAAACTTCATATTCGCCACATCCAGGCATGAAATATCTATCACATCATTAATCAACTTCAACAGTAATTCCGAATTTAACTGGATAATATCATTGCACTGCTCACGTGTCCCTTCATCAATACCGGGCATGGTCAGCACTTCCGCAAACCCGGAAAGAGCATTCAACGGTGTTTTAATTTCATGGCTCATATTGGACAGGAACAGGCTTTTGTTCCGAATGGACTCTTCAGCCAAAGCCTTCGCACGGTTCATTTCTTCACGCGAACGTGCCAAGAGCTTGTTCTGTCTCCTTATATAAAAAGCGCAGCCTATAAATACGGTTACAAGAACGATTCCGGCAATCCACATCAGACGCAGCAAACGGCTCTGCTGAAGATTTCTCTGCAACTGTACTTCGTCTATGGAGTATTTATTTCGCAAATCTTCGACTTTGCGGGCGATAGCTTCCGCCAGCATATTGACGATCCAGCTTTCAAACGCGGTAATGCTCATAGTCATTACAGTATCGGAAATCTGAACCAGCTTGACGATCTCATAACCGGAAAGGGAAACGGTGGTCAGCGTGTCAGCGGCGGCGGTAATGCTTGCGTTCTCGGTGTGGATCGCGGCGGCGTTGTTCGTGCCTTCGATCGCGAACTTCACAGCGCCCTTGACGTGCAGAAGGGTAACTTCGTTCAGCATAGGCGCAAGCGTCTTTACCTTGCTGATAATCTCGTTCGCGGTCTGCGTCGGGATAACCTCCGCGCCCGTGGTGCTTGCGTTGCTGAATGCGCGCTTCTCCGCGTCGTTCAGCGGAAGGCGGCGAATGTTTTTCAGCCACGCGGAACGATATTCGGGCGTACCGAAGGGATCATCGGGCGCGGCGTTGTCGTCGCCGTTGTTCTGCTGGAAGGAACGGGAAACAATGCCCGCGCCCTTCGCGATATTGTCAAGAATGCCGTTGCGCTTCTCGGCGGCGGCAATCAGTCCGGCGCGCTCTTCGGTAAGCTGTGTGGTTTCCTGCTCCAGCGCGTCAATCTCTGCGGCGGTCATAGCGTCGCCGCGCTGTTCGATCTCCTGCTTGATAGCCGCAAGGCGGGCTTCGATTTCTTTAATTCTCATTGTGTTAAACCTCCGTCATTAGTTTGATTTTCAAAAGTTTCTTCCGGCGTTCCAGCCGCTCCTGCTGTTCCCTCTCGATCACTCCGTCGAAATAGGATCGTGCCGAAATATCGGTATCGGCGTTCGCCGGAATGGATACCGCCGAAACGTCGTAAACCTTCGCAATTTTCAAGATCGTGCGTGTGCGTGTGTCGCGGTCGTAGCTATCTTCCGATACGCGGAAAGCCCACGACATTTTCGTAACAAGTCCGTTCTTGATTTCCTCGAACATATCTTGTGCCGCGCGCGATTTCGACAAGTCCGCGAACGTGAAAAGCCCGTTATCGTTAGCTTCAACGCCCAGCGTCCCGTTGGAAAGGCGGGCAAGCACCTTTCCTTCGTGGTTATACTGCATGATTACGTCGGACATATCCGCACCCGCAAGGGCGTTCCGGTCGATCCTCTCGTAATATTTGTTCCCGTCCCACTCATACAGCAAATAGGGCTTGTCGAACGTTGTTGCGTAGCCCTCCACGTAGAAATCCGTATCAATTCGCTTCTCCGCCGCCGTCGGGATCAATAGCGGCTGGATCATTGTTCGGTACTCCCGATCCGTCTTTTTTGGCATTTGGTGTAACCTCCTTTCCCAATTCTGAAACTTCCGCGTATTCCTTGCGGATATAATATTTCTCGCCGCCCTCAACGTGCGCCATGTTCCAAACGTCCATAACGCCGTTGCGGTTCAGCAAGCCGCGGTCAAATAACTGTGTGCTGATATTCAGCTTCGTTTGATTGCTTGCGTATTGTAAGCGGTTCGCGGTAAACGTGATCGCGTTCCCGAAGGACAATTCCCGCGCCGTGTACGTCATATTCGACATAACAAGCGAAAGCTGGATCGCGAAAGGCTCGATCTTGCCTTCGTAATACGCGTTCCATTCGTCCTCCGTGTATTTGTTTTGCAGAATGCCCGCATTCGTGCCGAAGTAGTTAAACACGTTTTCGTTGATCTGCGCCATCTGCGCGGCGTTGACCGTGAACGGCTTGCTTTCGATCGGCTTCACGTCAGCAAACTTCGCGTCGTAGATCACCATTCCCGACTGATTTTCCGCCGAAAGGTTATCCGCCGTGAAGCGCTTGCGCTCCTTCGTGATGTCCTCCGGCTTCAACATATTTGCAACCTTCGCCAAGAAGCGAATAGAAGCCGAATTTTTAACGCCGTTGATAATTCCTTGATTTTGTGTATGGATCAACTGCATTGTAGGACGAAGCGCGGCGTTACTCTCGCCGAAGAAATCGTCGGTATATTGAAACTGCGTCATTACGCCGACGCGTTCAAACTCGATCGCGGCTTTCTGCCCGCTCCCGAACGTATAACGCAAAAACGGCGCGCCGTTGTACTCGACAACTTCGCACCGTTGAGGAAGCAGGGGATAATACCCGATCAGCCCGCCGAATTCATCTTCGATCGGAACAATGAAGCAAGTATTATTCACCGAAAGGATCGTCGCGATCCTGTAAATGAACTTCGATGTATCCATGAACGGATTAGGCTTGAACTGCAATGTCCGTTCAAGGTTCTTTTGCGCCGTGCCGCTGATCTCCGGTTTCAGCTTTGAAGCGAAGGACGCGAACGAATGTATCGCCGCGCGCGTAAGCTCCATTTCGTAAATACTTTCCGGCGCGTTGCTGAAAACGGGCGTGTACCCGTTTAGCATTTTGAAATAGCCTTCCGCCTTCAAGTCGGCTTTCGGCTTCCGGAAGATAGTTTCAAAAACTCCCATGTTTTTATCACCCCGCATTTTTGAGCATTTCGCCGATTTCGTTATAATATTTCTGCCGCACGGTCAGCGCGTCGATCACGGAAACGAAGCCGTCAATTCGCGCCCGCTGTTCGATCTTCACGGGACGGAACTTCCGCGTTTCCATGTTGTGCTTCAATGCGACGTTGAGGAAGTGCGCCTTCAACAAGTTATTGTCGGCAATCTTGAAATTGCCGTCCTTGATAACGCCTTCAAACTCACGGATCACGGGCGCAAGGTTTTCTCCCTGCCATACGTCGTCCGTCTGCCAGCCCGCGTTCTTCAAGTCGTCGATCAGATATTGCGCGGAATAGCGGTCGTACCCGATCTTCAAGATATATATTCCGTACTGATCCCGAAGCATAGAAAACCATTCGTAAACGTCGCGATAATCGACGTGGTTTTCGCCGGATAGCTTGACGATCCCTTGCTTTACGAATATGTCATACGGTACACCGTCGATCGCTTGCGCCGTTTCAAGGCGGTTCGCGGGCATAAAGAATTGTGCGAAGGCATATAGAACGCCGTCCCGCTCGATCACGACGGAAGCGGCGGTCAAGTCCGTTGTCTGTGAAAGGTCTATGCCGCCCACGGCGTAACTGTCCTTGAAATCCTCCAGCTTCGCGTGAATTCCTGCGCCGTCAACAACGACGTAATCAAGCCACGCGACGGAAGAATTCTGCTTGATGTTGCAATACTTCGTAAGGAATTCAGCCCGCTTCGACATACTCATTTCGGCGACGGCGATTTCTTCTTTGAAGAAGTCTTTGATAAACTGCTGATGGAACGGTTCTACATGGCTGTCTTGATAAAAGATGATGTGGTTCTTTTGTAGGGCAGGCAATATTTTTTGTTCGTAGATGCGCACACGGTCATCTAGTTGCCGGTTGACTTCCCTGTTGATTTCCTCTACTAGTTCGCGGGCGGATTGTACGCTTTCTTCATCACTTTCCGTTGCGCCGGAAGCAACAGCTTTGTGGTCTGCTACACGCAAACGTATTTGGACTGAACAGGTTCAAAGCGGACGCTCTGTGTCTGAATTGAAGGACAAGGATTTCAAGTTGGTTAAGTTCTGCTGATGTATTGCCTTTCCATAGAACAGATTAACCGAATCTCACCTTACAAAGTAGAAATTGCAAGCGATGGTAACTCACTGCTATTCCATACCCGATATGGATTGGTGTATGAGGTGGGGTTTGTGGAGGATTATACTTTCTTTGATAAAAATACTTATCAGTTTTTTATTGTAGAGAAGAATGGAAGTCGTTTTCTCAAAGATCCACTGGTGAAAGAAACTGTATGGGCTATTATTGAGGTGTTCTTTCGGGAGAACAGTAATGTTTTGCTCTATGTTTGTGATACATCGGATGGTAGGCAGGCTAGTCGTGACCGATTGTTTGACATTTGGTTTTATGAATATGAAAAACAGGAGGAATATATACATTTGACTGCCAAAGTGGAATCGGATTCGATTTATTATTTTG
>ENA-OUQW01002521-OUQW01002521.1-human-gut-metagenome-genome-assembly--contig:-NODE-2521-length-15058-cov-4.739852_pt1 | contig 15058 bp, 10 predicted proteins | sample MGYA00248464_ERZ548849 | MGnify/ENA primary metagenome ERZ548849 (study PRJEB26491, sample SAMN04978193) | human gut metagenome | host: Homo sapiens | study: EMG produced TPA metagenomics assembly of... | reverse complement strand
CTGTATGCACATTTATCTGAGATCAATGTGCAGCAAGGGGAAAAAGTCGTGCGCGGGCAGCGCATCGGGCGTGTCGGCAGTACCGGAAATGCTACCGGCCCGCATTTGCACTTTGAAGTCATCACTTCGGAGGGTAAAGCCGATCCGGCAGAATACCTGTGGACAATGCCGGGCGAGTGGATCATGGGCTATGCCGCCGACACCGAGGCGGGAATATCGCTTACCGGTATTGGTGACACCGGTAAATCGGTTATACATTTTTATTCGCTCGCCAAAGAAACGACGACAACAGTGACCGGCTCATTGGGGCATCTGCCCACAAAGGCGATCAAGTCCGGTTCAACCGAATATCCGGCATATTGTCTCGAAAAAGATAAGCTAATTTGGGACAATATAGATTTTACGTGGTCGTCGTTTACTGTGCCGCAGCAGACGACCATGAAGGCTATCCTGGCGGAAGGCTTTCATGAAACAAATTCTCTGGATAAGTCCGATTGGGGTAATACACAAGGCATCGGTTATAAAGGCAATTACGCCAATGAAACTGCAAAATGGCTTGTCACGCAATACCTAATCTGGGCAGCCGAAAAAAACTATATCACCAAGCATAGCAATACAAGCTGGACATGGAAATCGCAGGTCGATACCGACCTCGAAACCGTTGCCAAAAATGCGTATAACCCTACGGTTGTAAGGAGCTATTACGCTGAGGTCAAAGCCAAGCTGCTCAATGCTTATACGATTCCCTCCTTTGCTTCAAGCAGTTCATCCAGCTTTTCGACGACAATAAAAATGTATTGGGATGGCAGCAAGTATACAGCAACAGTCACGGACAGCCATTCTGTTGCTGCCTATTATACGTACACCCATAACGGTATAACATTCACCAAAAACGGCAATAAGCTCACAATCTCGACCACAAAAGAGTATCCGTCGGGCGTTGTTGCAACGGGTTCGCGTACCATAGGCGATGACAGCAACCTCGCTTGGTGGAAATGCACAGATTCATCAATTCAGCTCATAGCTACACCGCTTGGAAAGACTAAAACTGTACGCAGTTATCTCAAAGTGCAGACGGTTACACCGTCCTATTACATCTATCTAAAAAAGTCCAGTGCTGACACATCTATGACTAATGGTGATAATAGATACAGCCTTGAGGGTGCTGTGTACACCGTTTACAGCGGCAATACAGCAGTAGCGACTATAGCCACGGACGCATCGGGGTACGGATACACAAATGTTGCTCTCCAAAACGGACGGTATTCCATCAAGGAAACCACTTCTCCGAAAAACTACTACAAGGACGAAACAACGCATTGGGTAACGATTTCTTACGGAGACGCTGCATTAAATGTATCAGATGCTCCGATACCATTGGAGTATAGTATTAACCTCACGAAGACGAGTGCCAATGTCTCAATCACAAACGGCGACAGTGGGTATAGCCTCGCCGGAGCAGTGTATAAAATCTATAATAGTTCCGGCACGGAAGTTGCATCCATTACCACCAATTCGTCGGGCAAGGGTTCTTCAAACGTGAAGCTCAAAAACGGCACATATACCGCCGTGGAATCCAAAGCGCCTCCGGGGTATGCCTTGGACACGACAAGGCATACCGTTAGGATCAACAATGCTGACGCAACTCTGAATGTCAGCGATGTGCCTTTGATTAAGACGGTGACACTAACCAAAACGAGCGCTAACACGTCGATCACGGCAGGCAACAGCAATTATAGCCTTGCCGGAGCTGTGTACGATGTGTACGAAGGTAATTCTGCTACGGGTACGCCGGTTGCATCATTCACAACTAACTCGTCGGGCGTCGCGACGTTAAGCCGCAAATTATATCCAAATCGAACATATACAATTTTGGAACGAACTCCGCCTCCCGGATATGTAAAAGATACGACGCCACATCCATTCTATCTTACTTACAACGCGGCTACAATGGATGTCGTGGACGACCCAACGACCATTCGTCTTACGGTTAAGAAAAAGGATTCCGAAACCAATGCCAGCGTGGCACAGGGCAACGCTTCGTTAGCGGGAGCGCAGTATAAAGTGACCTATGTCAACGGCACAAAAACCGTTGAAAATATCGTTACGACGAATAGCTCGGGGTCTGCAACGCTTAGAGGTCTTCCGATTGGTGTGACTGTAACTGTACAAGAAATTACAGCCCCAGCAGGATACAAGTTGGATTCCCGTGTGCACACCTACGTTACAACAACCAAAACAGAGAAAATTGAATATGTCCTCGAACCCGAAGATTTCACCGAAGATGTCTTTAAAGGACACATCCAGATCACCAAACAGATTGAAATGCTCGGTGCGGATGCACAGCTTGAGCAGGGCGCTGAATATCAGGTGTATCTCAAATCTGCCGGTAGCTATGCCAACGCAAAAGACACAGAACGAGATTATCTTGTGACCGGGGCAGACGGCAAGTCGATCACCAAAGACCTGCCCTACGGCACGTATACGCTGCATCAGGTTAAAGGTGTGCCGGGGCGCGAATTTAAAGACATGGATGTTGACGTCCACGAAAACGGCAAAACGTATGAGATGACGCTCACAAACGAGCTCAAGTATGCGCCGCTCAAAATCGTGAAGACCTCCGAAGACGGCAATGTTGCCGGTTTTACATTCAAGGTCACACGGCTTGCGGATGGGTATAGCAAAACGTATACCACCAATGCGGCCGGTGAGATCATTACAGATCAGATGCCTGTATACGTCGATGCAGATGCAACGCAACTGTATGAGTACAAGGTCGAAGAAATCAACGTGCCGGATAAATATCGCACGCCGGATGCACAGACGATAACACTTACCTATGGGCAGACGGCAGAGGTTCGCTTTTACAACCAAATTGCACGCGGTACGCTTGAAATCCTCAAAGTAGACCACGACGGTGTGACGCCGCTTGAAGGCGCGAAGTTTGAGATTACAGATGATGATGGTAATGTGATTGCAACCGAAACTTCCGGGCCGGACGGAAAAATCAAGGTAGACTCGATCCTTTACGGACAATACCACTGGTCAGAGGTGATGGCTCCGAAGGGCTATGACCTTGACGATACCGTGCATGATTTTGCAATCGAGCACGATGAGCAGGTAATTGAGATCACGCAGGAAAACACTCCGAGCGTGGGCTCCATTACAGCTAAAAAGATCGATGCTGACGGCAACGCCATGCCGGGCGTAGAGTTTACGCTCGAGTACAGCACTGACGATGGCGCGACTTGGGCTCCGATAGAAGCCCGCGCGGAAGACAGCAAGCCTTCAATCGGTGGCTGCACGAGTGCTGTTATTGACGGCACTTTGGAGACCGACGAAAACGGTGTCGCTGCTTTCAACGGCTTACAAATCGATAACCAGACCGTTACAATCACCTACCGCCTGACCGAAACCGGCACGAAGTCCGGCAACACATTGCTCGCAGCGCCGATGTTTATCGGCAGCTTACCGCAGGTGCTCGACGACGGAACAGAAATCGTCGATGTGACTGTAACGGCAGTCAACAATCAAAACTACACATTGCCGTCCTCCGGCGGCAATGGCATGGTGAGCGTGCCGGTGGGCATTGCTCTCGCACTGATTTCCGTGTCCTGCTTTGCAGCATGGCTGTGGAAGAAAAAGTTATTTTAAGAGAGCATCTACACTCTCTTAGAACGTAAAAAAATAAAATGAAAGGAATGTAGAAAAATGGCAAAATCCAAGTTAATCTCTCGCATTGGTGCTTTAGCTTTAGCAGCAGCTCTGGCCTGCACCTCTTTGATCTCGGCATCGGCGGCTACTATCGATAAAGCTACCATCGATATGGACGCAAAGGCACAGCTGTCCATTTATAAGTATGACTTTACCAACGCCAAAAAAGATGGCGTGTGGAATGAGGACAGCTACGTTTCTACCGGCCAGTATGACGCAAAAGTAAATGAAGTGCTTGGTGGCACAACGCGTACCGGTGCGAACAGCGCATCTTCTGCACTTGGTAATGGACAGGCAAGCAACGGCTATGCAATTAAAGGTGTCGAGTATACTTACCTCAAAATTGCGGACATCACGCAGTTCACGGAGTCTGAAAAAGACGGCGGTCGTACAGACAGCCACATCGAGGTGCTGTATGCAATCGATAAAGTAAAAGGCGCAGACATGCTTGCAGCTATCGGCCTTGCAGACGGTGCACAGAGCTACGAGAATGCAAATGCACTTGATTCCGACAACTGGTATTACCAGTCGGATAAGCTTAATGCAGCACTTAAAGCTGCTCTTGAGGCCAATTCCACAACCGTAAAAAACTCTCTCGAATCCTACGTTAAAAACAACGGCGGTACGGCAATGCCCGAGACTAATGAGGACGGCTACAGCAATGTAACGGGCCTCCCCGTAGGTCTCTATCTGCTGGTTGAAACCCGCACACCGGAAATGGTGACAGGTACAACAAATCCGTGCTTTGTCAGTCTCCCGATGACCACTGTTGACGGTGGTATGGCAGACGGTTCCGGCAACCAGATTACGACCGGCGGTCAAGATTGGAACTACAATGTTGTCCTCTACCCCAAAAACGAAACGGGTATTGTCACACTGGAAAAAACCGTGCGTGAAGCTGCAAAAGACACTGGCATAAATAACGCATCTGATGTTATCACCGACGGCTTTACACACAACGCAACGGCATCCGCAGGCGACACCGTAGAATATCAGATCATCTCCACACTGCCGACGATCACGTCTGCGGCCACCAATATCAGCGCGTATACGTTCCAAGATGTTCTGGCCCGCGGCCTCTCTTATGTAGGCGGCACGAACAGCGTTACACTCGAATTCTTTACCGATGCAAATTGCACCAACAAAGTTACCACGTGGAAGCAGTCCGACGGCAAATTCAAAGTTACGCGCGAAGAAAACAACGACGGTACGCATACGATGACGATCTCCATGACCGATGATGGCCTTGCCGAGATCAACACAGCCAATACGGCTTACGATAACGATAACGGCAAGCTCTATGCAGGTTACAGCAATTACACACTTCGTATCCGTTACGACGCAAAACTCAATTCTGATGAGTCTCTGGTTTACGGTGACAACGGAAACAAAAACGAAGTCGTCCTCACATGGAAGCGTACCAATGACACCTACTACGACACCCTTATCGACGACGCGCATATTTACACGTATGCGACGAACATCACGAAAACCTTTAGCGACGGTAAAGAAGAACAGACGATGTTCGATAACGTCCTCTTTAAAGCGCAGAATGCGTCCGATGGCTACTATGTAATTGCACAGCTTAATGAGGACGAGGGCATCTGGTATGTTACCGGACACACGGACAAAGAAGCCTCTGCAACAGCAATGCACCCCGTCGAATGGAATGGCAAAAAGGGCCAGATCATCCTTAAAGGCGTTGAGGACGACCAGTACATCTGGACAGAGCTCGAGACTGCAAACGGCTACACGCTGCTCAAGAATAATATCGACGTAACGATTACGTCCGTCGATGATGCAAACCGCCCGTGCGACATTTACAGCAAAGATACACTCGGTGTTATCCAGAACGACCCGCGCTACAACTTCCCGAACAATGAAGATTATAAGCTCGCCAACATCCCGCAGAAGCAGTTGGCTCACAACTATCAGACTGCATCTGCAACGGTTGACGGCAACGACGTCACGATGCTCGACGATGAGATGGATGCGGGTTCCAAGAACGCAATCGCTCCGCTGCAGGTTGTAAATACGCGTGGCTTTGAGACTCCTATGACCGGTGAAAACGGCACATGGGCGCTTGCTATCGGCGGCGTTCTCGTCTTCTGCCTCGGCACTTCCGCGTTTATCTTCTTCCTTGTGTTCAAGAAAAGAAAAGAGCAGGAAGATAAGTAAGAATACACCCAAATTTTGAATTAGGTTTACCTCGCAGGGAGGGCTCAGTGGCAGCACTGAGCCCCACCCAAAGCCTGCAAATTGTGTGTAGGCTTTGGGTGAAAAGGAAAAGAGGACGGTTTCCCATCCTCTAATCAATCATCATAGTGTCCTCTACAAGCAAAGATTATAACTCTCTCATCTTCGACAGCGTAAACAAGTCGATGTTCTTCATCAATTCGCCTACTCCAAAAACCTGTGAGATTTTCTTTTAAAGGCTCAGGTTTTCCAATGCCTTCAAATGGATTGCGACTTATATCTTTCAAGAGTTTATTTATCTTTTTAAGATTTTTCTTGTCCTGCGATTGCCAGTAAAGATAATCTTCCCAAGCATCTAAATCCCATTGTATTACTTTAATTGGCATAATCAATCCTCTATCAACTCGTGTTCTGCAAATTTAAGTGTTCCAGCTTTATACGCTGCCATCTTTTCTTCCAAGTAGCGCATATTGCTTTCCGAGTAAAAAGGATCAACGGAAAGTTCAAACGGGATACGTTTCTCTCGGCTGACTTTCTTGGCAAACACAGTAAATGCTGCCGATAAAGATAGTCCCATATCTTTACAAGCTTGTTCCATACCTCGCTTTGTTTCAGCATCAAGTTTGAAATTTACATTAACCATATCAGACATTATTCATGCCTCCTTTCAACTATATTATATGCAAACATAAAGCAAAAATCAAGTAAAGATAAAGAATATCTCTTTAAATTTTCTTTAAGAAGGTGAAAACATGCCCCAAAAGCGAACGCACAAAGGTGCGCAGATCATAGCCATCATCATCGCGATTTTACTGCTGTGCGTCGCGGGATTTTGCGCGTATCTGCTTATTGATAACCAACAGCAAAAAGCAGAGCAAAAGGAACTGTTTGCAACCATAGCCGAAAAAGTAGACGCAGCGGAAAACGAATTGGGAGACTTAGAGCAAATTAGCACGGTGGAAGATAAACGGGTGGCGCAGCTGCTTGAAGTTTATGGGGAACTGCACAACTACAATTCCGATTTTGTAGGCTGGATACGCGTGCCGGGCACAGAGATCAATTACCCGGTGATGCAGTCGCCGGATAGCCCTAATTATTATTTGCGTCGAAATTTTGAGAAAGCGTACAGCAACCTCGGCACGCCGTATTTACAGGAAAACTGCGATATACGCACGTGCGATAACTTGATAATTTACGGCCACCACATGCTTGATGGCGGGATGTTCAGCGATCTTGAGCTCTATAAAAAGAGAAAATTCTTTCAGCAGCACAAATACGTGCGTTTTGACACATTAGACGAGCTGGGACTATATGAGGTCATGGCGGTTGTCATCACAACGGCCTATCAAGCAGACAGTTTTCAATACTATAACTACGTGGAAAACAACGAATTAACCTTTAATACATACGTACAGGAATGTAAGCAGCGCGCTTTGTATGATACGGGCATTGACGCTGAATATGGAGATAAGCTAATTACCTTATCGACATGCGAATACAGCAGCGATAACGGCAGGCTGATCGTAGTCGCTAAAAAGATTGGAGGGATCAAAAAATGAGCAAACGCAAAAACACCATCATCATTATCTGTTTTATAATTGTGATCCTGCTCGGTGCGGGTGCAGCTGCTTACCCGTTAATTGCATCGATTAACAATGAGCACACGCAGTCGCTTGTACAGACAGAATATGCGGAAAAGCTTCAGCAGCTCGACACCTCGGAAATCGATGCAGCGTTGGCGGCAGCACGGGAGTATAACAAAACAATCTCTACCGTGCAAATTGAAGATGTCGATAAAATCAAAGCCGACCTGCCGCCATACGAAGATCTCCTGAACCTTGCCAATAACGGCATTATGGGCTACATAGAAATACCGACCATTAACATAGACCTGCCTATATACCACGGCACGACCGGTACGGCGATGGAAAAGGGCGCGGGCCACATGGAAGGCACGTCGCTGCCGGTAGGCGGTATCGGCACACACGCCGTGATCTCCGCACACTCCGGCATGGCGAGCGCAAAGCTTTTTACCGACCTCGATAAGCTTGAGCTTGGAGATATGTTCTTCATCACGGTGTGCAACCAGAAATTAGCTTACGAAGTGGATAACATCGCAGTGGTGGAGCCCACAGACATTGATTTGATCCGTATTGATACGCAGCAAGATTACGTCACATTACTCACCTGCACACCGTATGGCGTGAATACGCACAGATTGCTTGTGCGCGGCCACCGGGTGGATATGGCCGAAGAAGCCATATCGGAGGTTGAAGAAAAGGCAGTGCCGGAGGGCAGCACGTGGATAGAAAAATATGCGGAAGGGCTTGCAATCGGCCTCATAACTTCCTTTGCGGCGATGCTGTTGCTGCTGTTGATCTTGCTAATCCGCCGCAGACAAAAAAAGAAAACCGGCAACATTGCCGGTTCTGAACAAAGGAGCGTGCAGTAATGATGTTAATTAGAACATCAACAGAAACATGGAACGCAGAATATACCGTACAAGGTAACAGAGACGCACAAATTGTGCGTATTAAATCGCGCTCAAGTATTACAGTTGTTATTGCAAAAATCATGGAAAACCTACCCTTAGTCGGCAAAACGGTTACGTATTACATATCCGTGCCGAACTACGGCATAGCCCTCCCGGAAATCGAAAACTTGAATGAGTCAGCATGGATCGTTGATAGACTTCTCGTGCGAAATATGCCGCGTGTGGATGCAGTTACGATCGCACAGGTTCTGAGAGATGTTTTAAAAAACGAGGTGAAACAAAATGGCAACGAAATACAGAGTTTACAATGAGTTATCGGAAGATGAGAATGCCCAAATCGCCACGGAGAAGCAGTGGAGTAAGCGAGGATATTGTCTCGTAGAGAACGAGGGCGAACTCATGTACTGCAATCGCACTTGGTCTAAGGCGGTATATTTTCGAGCTGACCAAGTGCGAAGAATGTCCGAAATGGAACTCGCATTGATCCGCCGCAGACAAAAAAACCGGCAACATTGCCGGTTCTGAAAGGAAGTGATAGAATGCCAAACGCTTATATAGAGCTGATTGATAGCCTGATTTTACAGCGGCAAGCACTTAAAATATCGCAGCGCGAATTAGCTTCTGCCGCCGGAATTTCGTGGACGGAGGTTGCACTCATGGAGCAGAAAAAGCACATGGTACAGCTCCGGGCACTGCTGCGGATAGCAGCCGCGCTAAACTGCAAACTGGTGGCCGTGAGTGTCGAATAAAAACATTGCCATATAAGGTGATTTCTGGTAGAATAAAAACGAACTGCAATATGCGGTTCGGGTGCTGCCATAAAACGGTGGACGGTTTGGCCCTCAGATGCGGATTTTCCGCACCGTGTGAGGGACGTTTCTTGAATATGAAAAATCCCTCAATCCGACACGGAGAGAGGGATGATACCATGAGTGATTTTGAAATCTTATCTTTAGTCATCATGACCGCAGGATTGATCGTTCAAATCCTCATCTACATAAAAAAGAAATGAGCCGCCCATACTTCCCAAAGTCGTCGGCTCATTTCTTTGAGTAATACTGAGGGCTAACCGTTCATCGGCAGCACTCTTTCTATCTACAAGTATAAACGACCTGTGAGGGAATGTCAAGAATGAACTGTTTCAAAAGTTATACCTTTTGATTCAATGTATATTCATGTGTCAAAAGATATACTTTTGTAGTTTTGAAATGTAGCAAAACTATTTGGTATCTTTTGGCACGTTTTTGGTTAGGGAGGTATTCAATGATTATTTTCTATGCCCGGTGTTCTACCGCAGAGCAAAACGAGGCGCGACAGCTGGGAGATGCACATGCTTGCCATGCAGAGAAGATCTACATAGATAAAGCATCCGGCAAAAACAGAGATCGTCCGCAGCTTGAAGCTATGATAAGCTTCGCCCGGGAAGGTGATAAAGTCATCTGTTCGGATATATCCAGAATTGCACGCAACACGCGCGATCTACTTACCATTATAGACGAGCTGCAAAAGAAAGGTGTTGCTTTCCAAAGTCTGAAGGAGTCAATCGACACCTCTACCCCGCAAGGTCAATTTATGCTGACCGTATTCGGAGCATTGGCGCAGCTTGAGCGCGATTGCATCCGGCAGCGTACTGAAGAAGGGCGCCGCATTGCGATGCAGGAAGGTCGGATCACCGGGCGGCCGAAAGTGCAAGTCGACAAGAAACAGTTTCTGCAAGTCTGTGTAAAATGGCGTGCTCACGAAATTACAGCCGTAGAGGCACAGAGACTTACAGGACTTACAAGCAGCACGTTTTATCGGCATGTAAAAGAAATGAAAATTTAATTATCACTTGTTATCGAAATGATTTTATGATAGTATTAAAATAACGATAAAGATATATTCAATTTCAGACAAAAGTTGCACTTTATGCAGCTGAAATAAAATCAAAGCGAGAGGAAGTAAAATCATGAAGATGAAAAAACGTTTGCGTGTCTTCTGGCCGTTCTGTTGATCTGCGGTATTATGCCGACAGGTGTATTTGCGGATGAGACTTCTGACGGAGAAACCACAGACGAACCGCGTTACAAAGTGGCTATTCAGTTGACTGACTCAGAAACGGATTTCACGGACAGTAATCCGTATTACAGCCTTGAGGGCTCTGTGTACGACATTTACAAGGATGTAGCCGATCCGGACAATTATTCGTATTGGGAACAGGAGCCATACGCAACAACGCAAGCTACAGATGCAAACGGTTACTGCGAGGTTCCTGGTGGATTGCCGGGCGGAAATTATGTTGCGATTATGCGCACAAGAGCAACGGGGTATCGCTACGATCGGAATCATTACGTTTTTGGAATCACGGATAAGGATGTTCTCTTAACCGCTACAGTAAAGCCCAGTTCGATTACCATGAAAATCTACAAAAACGACCGTGATTACGGCGCAGCAGCCGGTGATGCAACGCTTGGCGGCGCAGTTTATCGCGTATACTATCCGCAGGGTACAGGTGAAACCTATAGCGACATTACGACCGACGAAACCGGTTTTGCTATGGTGGAAAATATGCCTTTCGGACAAATCCGTGTGCAGGAAATCACAGCGCCGACCGGCTACAAGCTGGACCCGATTGTACACACGTATAATATCACATCCGGCGGTAATGAAGAACCTTTTGTTCTTGACAATTTCAGTCTCAGAGATGAAGTTATCAAAGGTAAGATTGCTATAAAAACGCAGTCTGACATTGCGGTGCTGTCGCTCGATACGCTTGACGCACAGGATCGCAAATTCGAGGTTTACCTTGCATCCGCCGGAAGCTACAACGATGCAAAAGAAACCGAGCGTGACATCGTAACCGTCGATGAGAATGGCACGGCACTTACGAAGCTTCTCCCTTACGGCACATATACCGTGCGTGAGATCGGCGAAGACGGCGAAGTGCTGTCCGATAGCTTCAATGCTTCCATCATCGAAGATAAAACCTATGTATACACGTCTGACGGAGAGCCGGAAGAAAAGCCCGAGACCACAGCAACACCGGCACCGACAGAAGAGCCGACTGCGCCGCCGGAGCCTTCTGATACTCCCGCACCTACGGCAGCACCCACGGCAACACCTACGGCAGCACCTACGGCAGCACCTACGACAGCACCTACGGCAGCACCCACGGCAACACCCACGGCAACACCTACGGCAACACCTACGGCAGCACCTACGGCAGCACCTACGACAGCACCCACAGCGGTTCCTACAGCAACGCCTACGGCAGCACCCACTGCAACGCCTACGCCGACATCTTCCATGCCGAAAACCGGCAGTGACAACACGGTCGTTTATGCTGCAATCATGATCCTGATGATCTCCGCAGCGGCTATGAGCGTTATTATTTATCGTAAGCACCGCAATGTAAAATAAAATATCTCCCATACGCAGCGTAAGCAGGTGCCGATAATTCAGCACCTGCTTTTTGCATACTTGATTTGAAGAAAGTCTCGTGCTATAATTTAACTGAGGAGCTGATTTACATGAAAAAGAAAATCACAGCTATTTTAATGACAGCAGCATTAATGCTTACCATGGCGGCGTGTGCGGGCAACAGCACAGCGGATACCGGCGTTGAAAGCTCTGCATCCAGTGCAGTGAGCAGCAAGCCGGTTTCGAACACAAGCTCCACGGCCGCAAGCAGCGCCAAGCCGAGTACATCGGCGAAGCCTACGGCTACTCCCTCTGCCGGTGCTGCGGCAACGGTCAAGCCTACCGCAACGCCGAAACCGGAGAGTAAAACCGAAAGCAGCACGGCCGGTAAAGCGAGCGCGACGGCTACACCGAAACCGGCAGCAACCGCAAAACCGAGCAGCTCCCATACTTCTAACAGCAAGCCTTCCGGCAGTGCGGCCAGACCTACGCCCGCACCGACTGCGAAGCCGACAGCTGCACCCACCGCAGCTCCCACAGCCAAGCCTACGGCAGCTCCTACCGCAGCACCAACGGCGGTTCCCACTGCGACGCCGAAGCCCAAAGAAAAGGTTTGGATCGTGGACGTACCTGCCCAAGAAGAAGTCGGGCATTGGGAAGATAACTACATTTGGGAATGCGATTGGGTTTATCAATGCAATGGATGTGGGCAGATATTTGACACTGAAAACGGAGCGGCAGATCACAATCTTACAGAATGCTTTGATGGAAATTACACCTGCGGCAGTTACACCATGATAAGCGGAGAACCGTATAAACACTATACAGGAGAGAAATATTGGGTTGTAGATACACCCGCCCAAGAAGAAGTCGGACACTGGGAATATAGATAGGAGAAACTAAAGTGAATATTGCAGATTGAAAGCACTTGATTCTATAATTGAGTGCTTTTTTAATGCTCAAATTCAAGCCGTATCCCTGCGATGCGGCTTTTTTCATATAGCAAAATCTTTGAAAGGAAGCAAAAACATGAAAAAGAAACTCAAAAAGTCACTTGCGTGTCTGCTTGCAACGCTGTTGATTTTCAGCACCGTGCCGATGAGCGCTCTTGCCGATGAAGCAGCTGCACCGGTTACAGTCGAAACAGTCGTTGAAGAAGCTGCACCGGACACGGAGCCGGATGCAGAACCGACCGCGACACCGGAGGCAAGCGCAAAGCCCTCTGCCGAACCGACAGCAGAACCCTCACCGGAAGCAACAGAGGAACCGACTGAATCGGAGGTCAGTGCAGAGCCGGAAGCAACGGCTGAACCCACTGCTTCCCCCACGCCAAACCCGGAGGATGAAATCAGTTTACTGGCGCTCGGCGATGAGGCAATTACGCGTTATCGCACGGTAGGTATCAAAGGCAGTTTCAGTTCAAATTATCTTTATGACCTTGGCGAATTTCCACTGTATGACATCTACCGAAACGGTGTAAGTTACCCGGCCTACTGTTTGCAGCACGGTAAAGGTCGTGTGAACAATGGAGCATACGTGCAAAGAGACAATTATGGCATGACTGAAGCTATGCGCCGCATCGTGGCTTACGGCTTTAACAACATAAATTCTTTGCAGGACGGCAATAACGGTTGGTACAGCGCCGAAACCGCCAAAATGATGGTCACACAGCATCTTGTTTGGCTGGCGTCCGAAGGCTATATTACCGTAGACGGTACAAACTGGTCTTGGGGTTCCGGCATCGATAACGATGTTGAGCGCATGGCAAATCTGGCGTATAACAGTTCTGTTGTGCGCAGCTATTATGCGGAGTTAAAAGATCGTCTTTTACGCTCTGAAATCGTCCCGTCCTTTGCAGGCAAAAGCAGCGACGGCAGCGATGCTCAGGAAATCGATTTACAGCTTGTAACCGGTAAGTACACGGCTACTGTTACTGATACCAACGGCGTGCTGGATTTGTTCGATTTTCAGCAGGCAGGCTTTGATATTTCCCGTAACGGCAATACGCTGACAATATCTGCGAGCACGCTGCCGGAGCAAGAGACAACGATTATCGGTGCAGGCTACACCGTCGGCGATAAAAACAGCATTGCCGTTTGGGAGGACAGAGACCAACAGGCCAACATTCAGCACCAAGCGACTTGTCCGGGCACAACGCAGACCATGGCGTACATCAAAATAAAAGGTGAAAAGCCTTCATATACAATCACGCTCAATAAAACAAGCGCTGATTTGACGATTACTAACGGCAACCCCAATTACAGCCTTGAAGGCGCAGTATATTATGTTTATAAAGAAGCTGCGGAACCCGATTATCCGTATTGGGATTATGAGCCGTATGCGACCTTTACCACGGACGCGAACGGACACGCCGAACTTAGTAAGAAATTACAGTCAAGCAATTATGTAACTTTTGAAGCCGTAGCGCCGAAGGGCTACTGTGCAGACAGCAAAACCCATAAATTCACCGTCACGGGAGAAACAACGCTAAATGTTGTGGATGACCCGGGCACAATCGTATTATCTGTTCATAAGAAAGACAGCGAGACGGATTCGGATCAGGCTTCAGGTAACGCTTCTTTGGCCGGAGCAGTATACCGTGTAAGCTATTTGGTCGATGGCCAAATGGTTTGTAAAGATATTACCACTAACAGCAAGGGCGTTACAGGATTAAATAAAATCCCCCTCGGCCAAATCACGGTTCAGGAAATTACTGCACCGATAGGCTACAAGCTCGATCCGACTGTGCATACGTACAACATCACAACGCTCGTTACCGGTGATGTTTATGAACTCGAACCGGAAGACTTTACGGAAGAAGTCATGAAAGGCCAGATTGCGCTGCATAAGCAATATGAAACCCTTGATGACCTCGCAGAGGAACAGAGCGCGGAGTTTGACGTATACCTCAAATCTGCGGGCAGCTTCGATGCAGCCAAAGAGACCGAGCGCGACCATATCACCACCGGCGCAGATGGCATGGCAACCACAAAGGACTTGCCTTACGGCACATACGTCGTGCATCAAACAAAGGGCGGCAACGGCCGTCAGCTTGTAGCCGATTTTGATGTTTCAATCTCCGAGGATGGCAAGGTTTACAGCTATGATCTTGTCAACGTACAGAAAAATGCACAGCTCAAAATCGTAAAGACTTCCGAAGACGGCGTAATCGAGGGCATCAAGTTCCGCGTAACACGTCTCGAGGATGGTTACAGCGCCGAGTATACGACCAATGCCACAGGCGAAATCCTTACG
>ENA-OUQW01002513-OUQW01002513.1-human-gut-metagenome-genome-assembly--contig:-NODE-2513-length-15099-cov-4.095055_pt1 | contig 15099 bp, 10 predicted proteins | sample MGYA00248464_ERZ548849 | MGnify/ENA primary metagenome ERZ548849 (study PRJEB26491, sample SAMN04978193) | human gut metagenome | host: Homo sapiens | study: EMG produced TPA metagenomics assembly of... | reverse complement strand
TGTGTTCGACAAATGTAATAAAAATCTTATCTTTGCGACTATTATTTTGAATATAAGTCAGTAAAACAATGAAAATAGCATTAATCGGTTATGGAAAGATGGGCAAAGAACTGGAAAAAGTTGCCCTTAGCCGCGGACATCAGATAGTCTGCATTATCGACGTCGACAATCAGGATGATTTTGAATCTGAAGCATTCCGCTCTGCGGACGTGGCTATTGAATTCACCAATCCGACAGTGGCATACAACAACTATATCAAGACATTCAACGCCGGCGTAAAGCTCGTTTCGGGTAGTACCGGATGGATGGCAGAACATGGTGACGAAATAAAAAACCTTTGCGAGAAAGAAGGGAAAACACTTTTCTGGTCTTCTAATTTCAGTCTGGGAGTCGTTATTTTCTCTGCTGTCAACAAATACCTGGCAAAGATAATGAATCAGTTCCCAATATATGATGTGACCATGAGCGAAACACATCATATACATAAACTCGACGCACCAAGTGGTACTGCTATCACACTGGCCGAAGGTATCCTTGAAAATCTGGACCGTAAAGACCATTGGGTAAAAGAAGTGGCTGTCACAGCCAACGAATTACCTATTCACTCCATTCGTGAAGGAGAGGTTTTCGGCATTCACACCATTCGTTACGATTCGGCAGCTGACAGTATCTCCATTACACACGATGCCAAAAACCGTGGTGGATTTGCCTTAGGTGCTATATTAGCTGCCGAATATACTATGGATAAACAAGGGTATTTAGGCATGAGTGACTTGTTTCCGTTTTTGAAAGAATAATTATAAATAAATTATATCATGGAAAAAGCAACGCGCGCACAATGGATTAAATGTGCCATCGTTATCCTCCTCTACCTGGCTTTTTTAGTATGGGTGAAAAGCTGGTGGGGACTCATCGTAGTTCCTTTTATCTTCGACATTTATATCACGAAGAAAGTCCCCTGGTCATTCTGGAAGAAATCGAAAAACTCTACAGTACGTAATGTCATGAGTTGGGTGGATGCCATTGTTTTTGCATTGGTAGCTGTATACTTCGTGAACATATATGTATTTCAAAACTATCAGATACCTTCTTCTTCTTTAGAGAAATCTCTGTTAGTAGGTGATTTTCTATATGTAAGTAAAATGAGCTATGGCCCTCGTGTTCCCAATACCCCCCTCTCTATGCCGTTGGCGCAGCATACATTGCCTCTTGTAAACACTAAATCGTATATCGAGTGGCCACAATGGAAATATAAACGTGTTCCGGGATTCGGTAAAGTGAAAATGAACGATATTGTAGTATTCAACTTCCCGGCAGGAGATACCGTAGCTGTCACCTATCAACAAACTGACTTCTACGATAACATCATTTATCGGGAAGGAAAAGGGACTTTTTCCAATCCGATCAACATGGATAGTCTGAATCGTAAACAACAACGGATCGTATATGACCTTTATCGGGATGCCGGTAGAAAATACGTGTTTGCACACCCTGAAAAATTCGGTAACATAATCTATCGGCCGGTAGACCGCCGCGAAAACTATGTAAAACGTTGTGTCGGACTTCCGGGAGATACTCTTCAGATAAAAGACCGCATCATATACATCGACGGTAAAGCACAGGAAGAACCGGAAAACCTTCAGTTCCTCTATACCGTACATGCCACCGGTAAGATGATACCCAACGAATTCCTCCATGATGAGTTGGGATTAAGCAACGAAGATACAGAATACTACCAACCGGGAGCAACTGTTTTCTACTTGCCACTTACCCAAAAAGCACGCAACACATTGCTTGCACGCAAAGACCTTGTTACTTCGATAGAACCAATCTCAACAGAGAGACCCTCACACGATCTCTATCCACTAAACTTGTATACAGACTGGACAGTAGACAATTATGGTCCTATATGGATACCAGCCAAAGGTTCTACCATCACACTGACGATGGACAATCTTCCTATTTATGAGAGATGTATTGTTGCGTACGAAGGTAACAAGCTGGAAGTGAAAGACGATGGTATCTACATTAACGGACAAAAAACAGACAAATATACCTTCCAGATGGATTACTACTGGATGATGGGTGATAACCGCCATAATTCACAGGATTCCCGTTATTGGGGTTTTGTACCCGAAGATCATGTAGTAGGTAAGCCAATTGTAGTATGGTTATCTCTCGATAAAGACCGGGGATGGTTTAACGGAAAGATCCGCTGGAACCGTATCTTTAAATGGGTGAAATGAGTGTGAGTTTGTGAGTTGGTAAGTTTGTAAGTTTGCGAGTCGATAAGTTTATGAGTTGATGAGTTTGTGAGTTGGTCGGTTCTCAGTAGTTATCATAAATTGAAACTAAAGAACTAAAAAACTGAAAAACTAAAGAACTAAAATGCCATGAAGAGAAATCTAAAATGGATAATAGCATTAGCCGGAGCAATAATCATCGTATTATTGCTCCGCAGCTTTGTTTTTACCTCATGCCTTATCCCTTCGGCAGGTATGGAAAATTCTCTCTTCCGCGGTGAACGTATATTAGTAAACAAATGGAGTTATGGACTTCGCCTGCCACTGATGTCTCTTTTTTCTTATCACAGATGGAGAGAACGAAAAGTGGAAAAAGAGGATATTGTTGTATTCAATAATCCTGCGAGTACAACACAGCCCGTTATAGACAGGCGGGAGGGATTTATAAGCCGTTGTGCAGGTGTACCAGGAGATACCTTATTGATTGATTCACTATTTACGATAGTATCCTCCCAAAGCGTAGCAGGACCTGACCGTAAAAGGTTGTATACCTACCCGAAAACCAGAGAAGAACAACTTGATTCGCTCCTGAGTATTTTATCCATAACTCCCAATGAACTGATGGGACAGGATTCCGTCAATAACGTACGAAGTTTCAGCCGTTACGAATATTACCTACTGGAACAGGCCATGAACGGATCAAACTGGATACAGCCACTTGAGTCAGACCGAGAAAAACAAGTAGTTAACCCGCTGATAATCCCCCGAAAAGGGATGGCCGTCCGAGTATACCCCTGGAACAGGACACTACTCCGTAACACACTTGTATTGCATGAGGGTAAACATGCAGAAATCAAACATGATACATTGTATGTAGACGGACACCCTGTACAACACTGTTATTTCAGTAAGGATTATTATTGGATGGTATCCAATAATTCTGTTAATTTATCCGATTCACGCCTTTTCGGACTTGTACCACAAGATCATATTATCGGAAAAGCCTCTCTTATCTGGTTCTCCAAAGAGAGTAATACAAATCTGTTTGAAGGTTACAGGTGGAATCGTTTCTTTCAACCTGTACGATGAGAATAAATGATGAATATTTAATGATGAATTACAAATGAAAACTGTTTTTCTCTCTTCAGCCTATCTGGCTCCCGTAGAATACTATAGCAAATTGGTTACCTATGATAAAGTTTTTATCGAGCAGCATGACCACTATATGAAGCAGACCTATCGTAATCGTTGTACTATTGCCGGTCCGGATGGTGATATTGCACTTTCTATCCCTACTGTAAAACCGGAAAATCCGAAATGCCCCATGAAGGATATCCGTATTTCCGATCATGGGAATTGGCGCCATATGCATTGGAATGCTATTGAATCGGCCTACAATAGTACTCCGTTTTTTGAATACTATAAAGATGATTTTCATCCGTTCTATGAGAAGAAATACGAGTTTTTAATCGATTTCAACGAAGAACTCTGCCGACTTATTTGTCAACTGACAGATATTGAAGTAGCCCTAAAACGAACTACAGAATATAAAATGGATTTTGCTCCGGATGAGTATGATTTCAGAGAAGCCATCCATCCCAAAAAAGATTTCCGGGAGACGGACCCGGAATTTATTCCCCATCCTTATTATCAGGTATTCGAAGCCCGGAATGGTTTTCGTCCGAATTTAAGTATGATAGACTTACTATTCAATATGGGGCCGGAAAGCTTATTAGTCCTACAACCACAAACAAGAAAATAGAGCAATAACCTTTTTTAAGATATTTCTAAACAAGAAAGCATCTTCAAACAATCTGTTTCTACTTCTTTTCGAGATAAAAAAGAAGTAGAAGAAGACAGGCAAATTTATACTCAATCAACACATAGAAAAAGTATACTAAAAAAAAGCTTCTCCTTCCTTTTCCTAAACCATTATTTCGTGTTTTTATCACGAAGATACACCGGTACAAGCTTTTGAGATAAAATTTAAAAGTGCACCGGTACACTAAAAATAAAATTCCATCCGAATGATACCAGGCTTTGAAAAGTTTAGTAAATTCAAAACAAAAACACTATGAAAGCAAGAGTTACCTCATTTATTGTCGTTTTATTGTTCACAACCGGCAGTATGTATGCACAATCTATTTGGGATGCAGAACATCTCAAAACCGTCAAACAATCTATACAGGAGCAACCCTATTCAGACATCTTTCAGGAACTAAAAGTAAAAGCTGATAAATTACTCAATGCAGTTCCTTATTCCGTCATGGATAAAGAAAAAACACCTGCCAGTGGAGACAAACACGACTACATGAGCCAGGCGCGTTATTACTGGCCCGATCCGACAAAGCCCGACGGCTTACCATACATCAGCCGCGACGGAGAGTCAAATCCTGAACTGAACAAACTGGATCGTAATCGCTTGGGAAGCACAGCCAGCCGAATAACAACACTCAGCTTAGCATGGTATTTCAGCAATGACGAACGTTATGCACAAAAAGCAACGGAACTGATCCGTGTATGGTTCTTTAATAAAGATACCCGAATGAACCCTAATCTGGAATATGCCCAAATGATTCCGGGACGCCACAACAACAAAGGGCGCAGTTTTGGAGTGATTGACACTTATTCCTTTATAGAAATGCTCGATGCAGTGCAATTGTTGGAACAATCGCAAGCATTCACCAGTAACGACTCCAAACAACTCAAAGCCTGGTTTGGGGAACTGTTAAACTGGATATTGACCAGCGAACAAGGAAAAGAAGAGCATAATGCCAAAAACAATCACAGTATAGCCTATGATGCACAAGTAATCGCTTTCGCTATGTATGCCGGAGATCAGGCCACTGCAGAACGATTCGTTAAAGAATTCCCCGAAAAACGTGTTTATAAGCAAGTTGAACCGGATGGGAAACAACCTCAGGAACTTCGCCGCACACTCGCTTTTGGTTATTCAGAATACAACTTGCAACACATGCTTGACATCTTTGTAATGGGAAAGAAAATGGGACTTTCCCTCGACAACAATACTTCTGCCGACGGACGTAACTTCTACAAGGCAGCTGATTTTCTTGCATCCTATCTGGGTAAAGATGTATCAGCATGGCCTTATCAGCAAATCAGCGACTGGAATATGAAACAACAAGAGCTTTGCAAAGACTTGTATCGTATCTATCTGATGAATCCGGCACGTACGGATTACCTTAACCTATACAAAGCCAACAATAAAATAGATATCAAAAGTGAATTCATTCTACTCTATGTACGTCCCGAAGACATAAGTAACAAATAATATCTTATTCACAAAACACATCAGCAAAAGCTCATCTGGTAGAAAGCATCGGCCAGATGGGCTTTTTCATTATCTGATCTATATATCCCCCCTATTCTATTCAATAAATCATTTTATCCACCTTTCTCTAAAGAAATCCCAATTTTTCCACTTTATAGGAAAATATATACCCGTCTATTTCCCCTACATGAAATACTTTTGTGATAAGTTTTATGATGTGATACTTTAAAAACCAATCAATTATGAAAAACTATTGGAGACTTTTCCTCTCTTTATTCTTTTTGTGCAGCGCTTTATCCCTGCAGGCTGCCGTAAAATCGTTCACAGAATCTTTTGTCCTTTACACCAATTCAGAGGGGTTAACCGCCGCTTACAATGAAGGTTGGTGCCTTGATGGAAAAGGATCAGGAACTTTCGCTTATTATTCATCCCGTTCGGCTACATTTCCCGATGCACTTACTGACGGCACCGTCACTATGGAATCGGACTGGCTGGACGTTAAAGGAGCTAATAACAATAAAGGAGCTGTATTTACCGTCACTGGTATCTCCGGACTGAAATTAGCCTTTCAAAGTGGTAGCGCCGCAACCCGCTATGTGCGTGCCGTTATTTCCGGCAATTCAGGAACAAATATCACTCTGTTAGGAGGAAGCGATGCCAATGAGGCAGGTGTGCTTGAGACCTCTGATTTGATCCCTGCCGAACGGTATACCATCACTGTCACCTCCTGGGCAGAGGAAACTTGCACAAGTGGAGCCGACAGTCGCTTGTATTACGTAGCTTTCATTGCAAATTCTCAGAATCTTCCTAATGCCGCCTACGTCTACGATTCTCAATATTCCAATTACTCCATTACCAAAGATCCGGTCTATCTGACATTGGTAAAATCGTTTACAGTAACAACGATTGATGCAAACAACTATAACTCCATCCCGGGCACTTATTATAAAGAGCGCTTAAAAGAGTACGATCTGGTAGTTGCTTCTGAGTCTGTTGCCAGTACAAATAAATTTGGTATAGCCCTATCAAATCTGGTAGGAAAAGTTCCAATGTTAAATTTAAAAGCATTTTATTATGGAAGTGCGTCCTGGAACTGGGCCAGTGCAATAAATCCCACAGCCGGTTCTACAGGATGGAATCAAATCATAGTATCCGATGCATTTAAAACACACTCTCTATTTAAAGGCATCAATTTTGACGGTACCATCACTCTCTTTGACGGTACTGCGAAAACAAGTAATAATGTACAGAGCTATACCTCTCCTAAAGAGATTATCGCTTCGGATGAAGTACTTGCTACCAATGCCTCAAACGGATATAATGCCATACATGAGCATAAACAGAGTAACGGAAAAAATGGCTATATACTCATTCCTCTCTCTTATGCCGCAATTGAAACATTAACCCCTGATGCGAAAACGCTGATCACAAATGCAGCTTCTTATCTGGCTGCAACAAAAAGTGAATATACCGTGCCCGCACAAGTGGAAAATCCCGTTATCAGTTATGACACCGATAATAATGTAACAATCAGCTGTCCCACCCATGGAGCTACCATTTATTACAGTAAAGACGGCTCCGCCCTATCCTCTTCAGCCTCTGTATATACAGAAGGATTCTCTTTGAGTACAACCACCACACTTAAGGCAATCGCCGTAAAAGAGGGAATGCTTCCGTCGGAAGAAGTTTCCGAATACATTGTGATTGCCAGAGAATGTGGGCCGCAAGTACTCGATCCGGAGCGTCTGAACCGGGGAGCCATTGCAACCTACACCAACGATGGAATGCTGGTAAACTGGCGTTGGCTTGCCACAGATCCCGATGATATTGCTTTTAATATATATCGTGACGGTACAAAACTAAATACTCTGCCACTCTCATCACGTACCAATTATCTGGATGCTGAAGGATCAGTTAATTCAAACTATACAGTCGAAGCATTGAGTGCCGGTAAAGTAGTTGAAACCGCTGCAGCATTAGTTTTGGAAAAAGGATACCTGAACATTCCTCTCGACCGCCCTCAAGGAGGCACAGTTCAGGGCAGTAGTTATACCTACACCCCAGGAGACGCAAGTGTAGGTGATGTAGACGGAGACGGTGAATATGAAATTATCCTGAAATGGGACCCCACCAATCAATGCGACAATGGCCAGAATGGTAGCCAGAACTACACCGGCAATGTTTATCTTGATTGTTATAAACTGAATGGAACCAAATTATGGAGAATAGATCTGGGAGTTAATATCCGTGCCGGTGCTCACTATACTCAATTTATGGTCTATGATCTGGACGGTGACGGCAAAGCCGAAGTAGCTTGTAAGACAGCCCCGGGAACCATTGATGGACAAGGAAACCATGTAATAATGGGCAGTGACGATCCCACTGCCGATTATCGTGGAACCTATGGTGGTAAGAAAGGGGTCATAAAAACCGGTCCGGAGTACCTGACTGTTTTTGAAGGAAGCACCGGTAAAGAACTCTCTACCGTAGCTTATGAACCAAGTCGTAATATTATCTCAGACTCAGCATGGGGTGACAGTTACGGAAACCGAAGCGAACGCTATCTGGCATGTGTTGCCTATCTGGACGGGAAGAAACCAAGTCTTGTGATGTGCCGGGGATATTATACAGCCGCTTATCTCTGTGCCTGGGATTTTGATGGTAAGGAATTGAAGAAAAAATGGATGCACGCATCCACCGTCAAAGGACAAGGTGCTTATGGTGAAGGTGCCCATAGCCTTGCCGTAGGAGATGTAGATGGTGACGGATGTGATGAGATAGTTTATGGCGCTTGCTGTATCGATCACGACGGTTCATTACTCTATCGTACGGGATTGGGACACGGAGACGCTCTTCATTTAGGGGACTTCATTCCGGATCGTGATGGCCTGGAAGTATTTATGGTACACGAAGAAAAGTCGGCTGCTTACGGTTTTGAAATGCGTGATGCCTGCACCGGAGAGATACTTTCGGGACGTAAAATGGGGGCAGACATCGGTCGTGGTCTTTGTGCAGATATCGATTCGCTTTCACGTGGTGCCGAATATTGGTCGTTAGCCAAATTCAATGTAACCGCTGATGGCAAGTACAATAACATCACCTTCGACTGCAATGGTGATTCTATCTCTACCAGACGACCACCTGTAAACTTCCGCACCTACTGGACAGGCAATTTATCCGAAGAATTACAGGAAAAAGGCATCATCTCACAATGGGTAAACAAAACCTCCAATTGCTCTACCCTTACGGATTTTGTATCGACTTATGGTTGCGGCGTAAACCTCATTAAAGATACCCCTTCCCTGCAAGCCGATATTTTCGGAGACTGGCGAGAGGAGTGTATCTATTATGATGAAGCCACCAAGAGTAATCTGATAATCTTCTCTACTCCATTTACCTCTCCGTATCGGGTTCCGTGCCTGATGCACGATCATATTTACAGAATGTCTATCTGCTGGCAGAATGTGGCATATAATCAGCCCCCTCATTTGGGATATTATTTGCGTGACTATGTAAAAAACCAACAATCCAACCCCACCGGCATATTACAACCCTCCATAACGGAAGAGCAAAGTAATATTGAAATACCTTTCACTCTTATTTCCGAGGGCATTGTTATCCGTTATACAGACATGAATAATACATCCTGCAACATTCGTGTTTATTCTCAGGATGGTTTGTGTGTGTATCACGCAACAAATAAGTTTCAAGGAAACGGAGAAATTAAGCTTGAAGGTCTGGAAGAACTGAAAAAAGGCGTTTACCTGCTCTCTGTAGTTGCTGATGGAGTAAGAACTGTTAGGAAGATTATACGATAAACATAGAATAAAAACGAAATAAAGCCCATCATTGAAATACTGTTTATCAATGATGGGCTTACAAATTTTGTAAACTTGATTTAGAGATAAAATAGCCCAGTAACCAACCGTTATCAGTAGTACAACTATAATACACTGATCTTTTTATTTCAATTCAAAAGGAACCACTCCTTTAATATCGGCGGCAGAGGCAGCTATTACAGCTTCAAACTTACCCGGTTCGGCCACCCATTCATGTTTGGTGTCATCGAAGAAACTCAGGGCATCTTTAGCTATCGTAAATGATACGGTCTTTTCCTCACCCGGAGCAAGCTTTACTTTATCAAAACCTTTCAACTCTTTAACAGGACGGGGCAAAGATGATTTTTTATCACTGATATAGAGTTGGACTACTTCCTGACCTTCACGGGTGCCAGTGTTCTTTACAGATACCGTAAAAGTAATTGTATCATCGGCAGACATCGTTTTCTTATCGGCAACCGGTTTACCATATTCAAATGTAGTATAACTCAACCCATAACCAAAGGGGAAGAGTGGCTTCACCTTCTTCTGTTTATCGGTCCAACGATACCCTACGAAAATACCTTCATTGTACTTTTCGTTGACAATGTTACCTACCTTTTCATTGCCGGGATACTCACCCAGCTGATGTGCGGGCACGTCTTCCAACTTAGCAGGAAAGGTAAAAGGTAATTTACCGGACGGATTCACATCACCAGTCAATACAGCAGCGATAGCTGTCCCTGCCTCCGAACCTAAAAACCATGCCTGTAAAATAGCGGGGACTTCTTTCACCCAAGGCATTGCAACAGCATTACCGGAGATATTGATTACAATCAGATTCTTATTAGCTTTGACGAGTTCTGTAATAACTTTATCCTGATCGTACGGTAAACCAAGTCCGGCACGGTCAGAGTCCTCACAATCCTGATGCGCACTTTTGTTTAATCCCCCAATGAATATTACATAATCCGCTTCACCTGCCACACGTACAGCCTCAGCAATAAGTTCCTCCGGAGTACGGTCATCTTTCAGATTCTGCCCTGAAACGACGCCGTTGTACTCGCCACTTGCATCACCTACATAACCGCGCGCATAGACAACTTCTGCCTTATTACCAACGCGGTTGCGAATGCCATCCAGCGGAGAGATTTCACGTTGCACTTTCAAAGAAGAAGAACCACCACCTACAGTCATCATCTTTACAGCATTCTCACCAATCACGGCAATTTTTTTTGTATTATCAAGATCGATAGGTAACAGATCGTTGTTATTTTGTAACAATACAATACCCGCTTCACCTATCTTACGGGCAGCTTCATAGTGTTCCGGTGATCTCATCGTACCATAAGGACGGTTACGATCCATTGTTGTACGAAAGGCCAGACGAAGAATACGGCGTACCTTATCATCCAACTCTTTTGTACCTACTTTACCCGACTTTATACGTTCGAGATAAGGTTGCGCCAGGTAATAATTGTCATAAGCATTACTCGTACCGTTAGACAAACCGTTGGTCCAGCTACCAAACTCCATGTCAAGTCCGTTGGTTATAGACTGGTCTGTGTCATGTACGCCTCCCCAATCGGATACAACTACACCATCGAATCCCCATTCACCTTTTAATATGTCATTCAGCAGGTATTGATTATGGCAAACATGTTGATCTTTGTACAAATTATAAGAACCCATAATGGCCCATGTGTTACCTTCCTGAACGGCTGCCTTAAAAGCAGGCAGATAGATTTCGTACAGAGCACGGTCATCTACTATCACATTTGTAGTGTGGCGATTCACTTCCTAGTTATTCAACGCATAATGCTTCACACAGGCAGCCACTCCATTCTTTTGTACTCCCTGTATATAAGGAACAACCATACGTAAGGATCTTCGCCCATATATTCAAAATTACGCCCATTCAACGGTGTACGATAGATATTCACACCCGGTCCCAACAAAACGGTTTTATTACGATAGCGGGCTTCTTCTCCGATACTTTTTCCGTAGAGCATAGACACTGTCGGATCCCAGGTAGCAGCCAGACAAGTTAAAGCCGGAAAAGCCACACAAGAATCATTGGTCCAGCCAGCCTGATCCCATTCATCCCACAACACTTCGGGACGTATACCGTGAGGTCCGTCTGTCATCCAAAACTCCGGAATACCCAAACGCGCCACACCCGGGGAACTGAATTTTGACTGTGCATGCGTCATGGACACCTTCTCCTCTACTGTCATTCGGGATAGAGCATCCTCTACTCTCTCTTCTATCGGCTTGCTATCGTCAAGATAAACCGGGGTCTGCGCAAAAACAGGCAGAGCAGTCAGGGACAAGCCCAATAACATTGATCTTACTTTCATGATACTATTTACTTATTATACAAAAAAATTAAAACGAGACGTTTCGTCGTATACCAGTTATTTAGCTATAAATATATTAGTTAAACGACAAACAAGTTCCTTTTTATTAAACAAATTCACTAACATTAAGAATTGCATATACCTGCCGTTCCTCAATTAAGTGATACGACAAGCGCAAAACGCAATAATCGTACCGGTCTCGTTCCTTAATCTATTGTGTCTCATTCTCCTCTATCATACATTATAATCAAACGAACGAAAGGTCGTAATTGAACGATGTACGACATGTGCATGTCGTGCTGTACGAGATGCACATGTCGGGATGTTCCACATGCACATCTCGTGCAGTACCAGATGTGCATGTCGTACATCGTTCTTCACCGGGATAAAAGAGATACCCCGGGAAGAAAAGCCGTAAGTGCTATAATATCATTTATAAATCAGCGTAGACAGATATTCCTCTGCAAACATCTCATTGGCTACTTCAAGAAGATTATCTGCCGTCAATGTCTCTATACGTTTACAGACTGTATCCAGATTCTCAAACTTATTGTAATGCAGGAAAGTTTTAGCCATACCCAAAGCATTGTTCTCAAAGTTATCCGAAGCTACACAGATTTGCCCTATCAACTGTTTTTTGGCAGCTTCAATTTGTGAGGAAGTCATCTTTACATCACGCATCCGCTTTAGTTCTTTATAAGTCAATCGCAGACAAGTATCCACATCCTCAAGGTCTGTACCAAAGTAGATGGAAAAAGCACCGGTATCCGTATAAGAAGTCAGATTGGATTCTACATTGTATACCAACCCACGGCGTTCACGTAAAGCAACATTCAGACGGCTATTCATACCGGGACCACCCAAAATATTATTCAGCAGATAGAGAGCGGTACGTTTATCATCATAAGCATTATACCCCCGGCTCCCTAACATCACATGAGCTTGGTGAGTGTCTTTCGGTATTACCAAACGTTCCGGGACATATAATGGCGGTGGAGTACGCAAATTTTTCACCTCGCCAGCCGGTATATCCGCCATCAGCCTTTCCAACATATTAACTAACCTCTTAAAATCAATTTTTCCCTGAACAAAGAAAACCATATTAGAGGGTTGATACAGTCGTTGTGTAAATGCCAGAGCATCAGCTGTCCGGAATTGCCTCAGCAGCTCCGGGCGCCCCAAAATATTACGCCCCAATGGATGCCCACGGAATATCATATCTTCAAAGTCATCAAAGATCAATTCCGAAGGATTATCTTCATAAGATTGTATTTCGTCAATGATCACTTCTGTCTCTCTTTCTATCTCACGCTGCGGAAAAGTAGAACGGAATACAATATCGACCAGCAATTCTACTGCACGCGACAGGTCATCTGCCAGAAAAGCAGAGTAAACTACCATCTCTTCTTTATTGGTATAGGCATTCAAATCACCTCCCACAGCCTCCATACGGTTTAATATATGCCAGGCCTTCCGCTTTTGCGTGCCTTTAAAGATAAGATGTTCTACAAAATGAGCCATTCCCTGTTCATTTTCAGTCTCATCACGAGTACCGGCATTCACAGCAAAACCACAATAAGTCACATCGGAAACTACAGGTTTACAAATAATCCTCAAGCCATTTGACAGAGTATGCTCGACCTGCTCCGTTAGTAAATTCTTCATTATCAGTACTAAGTTTTATTGATGCTACAAAAATACAATAAAACTTATTGCCGTTTATAGAAAATTGCAGATATTTGTAGACTATAACAGTGACAACGTGTATGGAAAAGATAGGAATATTCTGTTCTGCATCAGAAAACATTGACAAAATGTATTCCGATGCTGCTGTCCGGGTAGGTAAATGGATAGGTGAAACAGGCAAAACTCTTATATATGGCGGTGCCAGTCTCGGACTTATGGAATGTATAGCACAGGCAGTAAAAACAAACGGTGGACACATTATTGGTGTAGTTCCCGCCAAACTTGAAGAGAACGGAAAAGTCAGCACGCTGCCGGATCGTATTATTCATACCCATAACCTCAGTGATCGTAAAGACATTATCGTAGAAGAATCAGATATATTACTGGCTCTTCCGGGAGGCGTAGGTACATTGGACGAGATATTCCACGTCATGGCAGCCGCATCCATCGGTTATCATCATAAGAAAGTGGTGTTTTACAATGTGAATGGTTTTTACGACACCTTATTAGCAGCACTCAAAGAGATAGAAAGTAAAGGGTTCGCCCGTCATCCGTTCTCTACATACTATGACATAGCCCACACACCGGAAGAATTAAAAGAAATAATGACCATATGATAGAATCCATTAAAGACCTTTTGCAGAAGGAAGCACAAGCTGTGCTGAATATCCCCGTAACAGACGCTTATGAAAAGGCTGTAGACCTTATCATAGAACAAATTTGTATCAAAAAGGGTAAGCTTGTAACCAGTGGCATGGGAAAAGCCGGGCAGATTGCCATGAACATTGCTACCACATTCTGTTCTACCGGTATTCCCTCTGTTTTTTTACATCCAAGTGAAGCACAGCATGGCGACCTGGGTATTTTGCAAGAGAATGATTTGCTATTACTCATTTCCAACTCAGGTAAAACACGTGAAATTGTGGAATTAACACAGCTGGCACACAACTTGAATCCCGGATTGAAATTTATTGTAATTACTGGTAATCCGGACAGTCCACTGGCCGATGAGTCAGATGTCTGCCTCAGTACAGGTAAACCGGCGGAAGTATGTACATTGGGAATGACCCCTACTACATCGACTACCGTAATGACTGTAATTGGAGACATTCTGGTGGTACAAACCATGAAAAAAACTCAATTTACGATTGAAGAATATTCCAAACGTCATCATGGCGGTTATCTGGGAGAAAAATCAAGAGAGTTATGCGTAAAGTAATCGGTATTGGCGAAACAATTCTCGATGTCATCTTTGAAGGAAACCGGCCCTCGGCTGCCGTACCGGGTGGCTCTGTCTTCAATGGTATCGTATCGCTAAGGCGTACGGGTATAAATGTATGCTTTATCAGTGAAACGGGAAATGATCATGTAGGTAACATCATTCTGCAATTCATGCAGGATAATGGGTTGCCAACAGAACATGTAAACGTTTTCCCCGACGGAAAATCGCCTGTATCCCTTGCCTTTCTGAACGAGCGTAACGATGCAGAATACATCTTCTACAAAGATTATCCCAAACAGCGCCTTGATGTATTATTTCCGGAAATACATGAAGACGATATCGTAGTTATCGGTTCTTACTATGCACTCAATCCTGTACTCCGCGAAAAAATAGTGGAGTTACTGGAAACAGCAAAAGAGAAAAAAGCGATTATATATTACGATCCCAACTTCCGTAGCTCACACAAAAACGAAGCTAT
>ENA-OUQW01002504-OUQW01002504.1-human-gut-metagenome-genome-assembly--contig:-NODE-2504-length-15125-cov-15.761778_pt1 | contig 15125 bp, 14 predicted proteins | sample MGYA00248464_ERZ548849 | MGnify/ENA primary metagenome ERZ548849 (study PRJEB26491, sample SAMN04978193) | human gut metagenome | host: Homo sapiens | study: EMG produced TPA metagenomics assembly of... | reverse complement strand
AAACAGCTTAAAAATGTAGGCTAAATTGGGAACGTTAAACTGGACACCCTAATTACTATACGAATATATGCAGGCTCCTGTCTTGCCCGAAAATAGCCCCATGTCATTCGATGCCAGTATCATATCCTTAACATTCTTGTCAAAATTCATCATTTCGTTACTTTTAAAAATTAAACTTTGCCGTCAGCATGAACGACCTTGGACGTATGTCATATTCTGAATAGTATTCATCAAGATTGGAGTACGAACGCACCACATATTTCTTCTTGTTGAGCAGATTGTACACATCAAGCGAGAAACGCACCTTCTTCAGCTTATATACGACATTCATGTCGAGCAATGAGAAATTCCTGTCGCCATCAACTGCACTGTTGTACCTGTGCCTGAATTTCGCCCCTACATAAAATTCATCTGTTATATCGAACGAAGCTTCAATGCTTCCGTTAAGACGGTGCACCGCCGGATACGTCCTCACTCTCTCAACCCTCGACCTTGAGCACGAATAATTTGCATAAACAGCAGTATACAGACGCTTTGCAGGCTTCATACTGAATTCAATTCCGGCATATCCGTTGTCCCATACATTTTTCATAAGCTCATTCTGCCGCAGGCTGCAGTTGAATCCCCGGTTCCATCCGCCGCTTAATTTCATAGAAGCATTGCACCAGAAGAATGCCTTGCTGAACTCACCGCTCACTCCGTATGATGTACTGTGGTTGTCCATAAATATTCTGGTGCTGACAATCGATGCATCTGGATTTATGTACATGCTGTTCATTACTTCATTGTCCGACCTTGAAAAATGCACATTCACACTTGCAAACAGCATATTGAGGACATTCCTGTACGACGTGGAAAACGTCCCTTGATAAGAAGTAATATCGTAGAACTGCGGCTGGTTCCGCCTCAAGCTGTTGTAGCTGCCCAGAATAAACCCGGAATACATGGAGTTCCAAGACGGTGTACCAGTGTTCATTCTTCCAGAAGCCTTCAGTTCAAATCCTTGGAACACTATGTATTTTATATTCACATTCGGACTGAACAGCACCTTATGCCGTGTCTCATCGTCGAATCCGGCGTTGCCGAGCCGTGTCATCATATATTTGACCGGAACACCCAGCTCTATCTTAAGATTGCGCACTTCATAATTGAAATTCAGGCCAGCATCGGCATCAAGCCTCAACCATGTCTCAGCATTCCTCATGCTGTCGGCCGTAAGCTCAGTTCCATCCACCGATATGTCCGAATGCATATGCACATGCTCTATATTTACATTCAATGAAGGCGACATCGAAAAGCGGCCTATCTTCACGGCGGACAGCAGCGACGTACCGACACCGCCTTTCAATGATCTCACCCTCATATCTTGGCGCACACTTCCGTACTCATCTCCCATGTTGAGGACATCAGGGAACACTCCGGGCGACACTGTCAGCGAATGAGGGGATGTGTTGTAAGACAATCGTGCACTCAGACTATACCCCTTGCCGTCTTCATTGGTGTGGATAATGCTGAATTCGTCCGACACCACCAGAGAACGCCATGGAGAACGCTGCTCGACAGTCTCGCCTTCACCAATCTCAATCGTTCCGAACGACTCGCGCCAATTTCCAGAAAACGAAAGTGTATTTGACAGATAGTCATGCGGTCTATTGCTTTCATAATCAAGTTCGAGCGACAGATTGTCCGTTGTCTCACGGCTGTACTTATCCTCCGCTGATTCTGCCGTCCCTCCGTCGGGAAGCGAATAAACAGTACGTGATGAACTGTGAGTCTTTGTTCTGTCATGCGAATATACAAGATTATAATGCAGCACATCCGTATCCGAGAACTTCTGCAGATTGTTTAAAGTCAGCACGTGTGCATTATTGTATAGAGTGTACTCCGGGTCGAACGGTGCTCTGGAGGCGCCTGATATGCCCGTGAAGCGTTGTCCGCCTCCACCGCCTCCGCCGTAGAACGAATGGGCCTTCCTCGTTATCTGCGAGCCGTTGTTCGCATTGTCGTAGGTCAGGACATGCTGCGACTTCCTTCCGAAATACATCAGCGAAATGGAATTTTTCCAAAGCAGTTCATCGCTGAATCCAAGACCGAGCTCAGCCGAACGCAGCCACGTACCCTTCTTGTTGTCTTTGAGCTGCAGATTGATTGCGGCTTGCTCAGGACGTGAGTCCTTCTGCAGAGCCTTTATCGGCTGGTGATGTTCGAGCACCTGTACCGTCGATACATCCTTTGCCGATATTCCTTCCGTTGCGATGTTGTACCGTCCCTGAAGCACATCCAGATTCTCTATGTAGAACTTATTTATAGGTATTCCGTTGTAGCTTATCATCCCGTCTTCCGACACGGATATTCCGGGCAGCCTCTTCAGTACATCGCCTATCGATACATCGCGGTTGGTCAGGAACGAAGCCACAAGATAATTCAGCGTATCCTTGTCGCCCCATATCTTTTCAGCCTTCACCAAGACTTCCTTCAGTTCCAGAATATCTTCTACCGCTACAAGGTCCATATTCTGAGACTTGTTCTGAACAGTCTTAGCCTTAGTCTTTATATTGAATCCGCTCAATCTGACCATCAAACTATCGGATGTGCTGTCTCCGGAGCTGACCGTGAACTTCCCGTCAACACCCGTAATCTGGTATGACAAGATACTGCTGTCCGGCAGGCTGAACAATGTCACTATCGCACCTTCAACCGATTCGCCCGAACCGTTCTTCACACAACCGCTTATCAACGACTGCGCGTTCATCATGCCAGGAAACAGCACAATAACCGCAAATAAAACCGCTTTCGTCAATGTCCCCATATCAGCCCGTTAATATTTGATTTCCATCCCTTGACATCTATCACTACAACCACGCAACAAGCTTAAAGCCCGCAATACAGTACTTCAATCTTCCTTCTCTATTGGATTGTACGGATACCCTCCCTTTGGAGTTACTATGCGCATGCCATTTGGAAGAACGCCGAGGGCCGAATAGAATGTCGCCGGTTCGCGATACATTCTCGCTCTATAGCTGAAACATTTCTTACGGCTCATCTTACGGTACTTGCGCTTGAGCATGGTTATCGGTACAACTGAATCAGAAGCTGATTCAATTGCATTCAGCGTAAAAACAAATTCACCCGAAGAATCAGAAGCCTCAAGAATAAGCCCTGGCAGACCTCCCAGTTTCCACGGTCCCAGAGACATCGGTATATCTGCTGCATACCACGCCTCGTACCTGCGTCCACCGAAATCGCACGAAGCCATGCGACACTCATGACCGCCGACCACCTTGGTCTGATCCGATAATGTCCAATCCTGCTTAGGGACATCTTCCTCGTAAAGAAAACCGCCGACACATCCCAGATTCATTGCAGCTGTCATCCTATTCTTCTTTGGATAACCTATATATACATTATCTATCGCCGGATCATAAGACGGAAAACGGAACTTAGGTTCTGCATCCCAGCTGGAGCGCTCCAGATAGCTTAGTTCGCTCTCATCATGACCCCTAAAGCAATGCCTTGACACATGTTTTCCTATTTCAAGCACGGTCTCTCCTTCCATCATTTTCCTGTTCACAGTGTCTGCCATGTATTTAAACCCGTACCGGACTACATATCTGGCAGTATCAAGAACCATATAAGGGCTGTTACTATCCTGCGCAGACAAAAAAGGGTGTGCCGAAAACAGCAATACAAACAACAAAACAATTTTTCCAATCATAGTCATTAGTTTTAAGTTCAACAAAATATTAATGCTTTCTTGCCGGCATAAACCGGCAAGAAAACCGCAAAATGTCAAAGTCTTGCACCACAATAACTACTGACAAATTGCCAATCCCGGAGTCTCTGTGCTTCCAGAGGAACCCGGACCACAATTATCAGACATAAATCGCTTGTTGATAGGGTGAGGACAATAGCCTGACGATGTATACTCTTGCCACACACCGATCGAGTATATACACTGACATGTACATGAAAGGTATCCTTTGTCACCATATCCTCCACCAAGGATTTTCTTCATTTCTTCAGAACTCATCACTGATTCCGGGTCATAAACCTTCAATGGTTTCAATTTTTTCATCGCTGTTGATTTTTAAGTTAATACTACTATTAATTATCACTCTTACAGTCATTTCCAACAGACGTATGCCATAATAAATGACTTCAGATTTTCATATCCTTGAAATATATAAGATCTTCAACCTTATATTGTTTCGGCAAAAGATAACCATTTACAAGCACTGTCGGAGTTGCATGTAAATCAGTCTTTCTTCTCCAATGCTCATGTCTTGCAAAAATATCTTCTACAGCAGGGCCATTTATATCCAATCCATTGTCCTGCATAAATTTCTTAGGGCGTACCCTGCCTTTATCAAACCAATCATCATAGATGGCCTCTGCAGTTTTACGGTCGTTATGAACATAAGCGGCAATCAGCACCTTATTACTCTCTATATTTGAGAAGTATGATAATATATACTGAACACAAATATCTCCACAGGCACGCGACAATAATTTCCTAAGCCTTGCATGCATCAATGCACACGGATTACAATGAGGGTTCGACAGCACAGTCACCTGCAACGAGGAATCGCGGTTGCCGAAACATAAAGCGGCATCTTCATCTGAAACATCATAGTGAGGCTGTCTTTTAAGCAGGAACCTGAAAACATTCTCATCATATTTTATGGCGTTCTCGGATTCGTCTTTATTATCATCCAGTACTTTATCTGATATAAGAATGGATAATTTATTGACTACAATGACAATAAGAGTAAATATGCAAAACCATAACAGCATCTGCTCAAATATGATTCCGGACAATGAAAAAGCTTCGGCCGTCAGGAACAAAGACGCGGCACCAGCCATAACCATCCCTTGCACACACAGACAAAGAACGCACTTCTGCTTTGCATGAAACAGCTGATACCATATGCTCCATATGCTGAATACAACTGCAAAGCCATTCAGAATGTACAGCAACGTACACCGCCCGTAGAAAAAAACAAATGCTATATAGGATATAAAATATGCAAAACCGACCTCACTCCAGCTGAAATCTCCACAAACCTTAGCAGCGTCTGTACGAAGTAGTTTTCCGCAATCGCCATCTCCAAATGCAGAACACACCGTGTCACCTGCACGAGTACTCATGTGCATCTGCTTCTTCAACAGCATTACACATAGCATAAAACCTAAAACACTCATAATCAGGGATACCAGCAATCCAATGTCATTATATATCTGGAGCTTCATGATGCCATAAAGCATAACAGCCAGAACAAAGAAATATGATAAATATGTCTTAATATACCCGATTATCTCATTTTTTTATGAGCATGGTAATCTGCCTCTGATGCATCCTCTGAATATTCGGCCACCAGTGCACATCCATCCCATCTTTCTTCCACCTCTTCTACTGAAGACTTTTTCAGCCTGTCATGTTCCCAAAACTCCAGTATTTTATCCTGCAATGCTCTTGCAACAACAAAATCATTTCCGATATGAAGAATGCAGGGAAATGACAACTGTGACAAATTCTTCGAATCTATCTTTATCCCATATGTTTTCAGTGAATATTCCGACAAAATCAGGCTCAATCCATAAAAGTTGTTCTTATATGGATGATGTTCATACAATTCTTTTGTATAGCCGACAGTATGTTCTACTTCCAATTCTTTTAAGAAACAGTCTATTATGTTTATCATAGTATTATTTCCCAGGTTTATTATAAATCATTCCCCCATAAAAAGATTTGAATACATAGATGCAACATGGCTCCACGTAAAATTATTCAATATGTAACGTTGCAGATCTCTCCGAAGTTTTCTCTTTACCGGCATATCATAATCCAGTATATTTCTGCATATAAGTTCAGAAGCCTCCATGCATGCATTCTGGAAATCACCATCAAAATCATTTTTCATTCCGATTTCATCTGCAAAAGGACCAAAAATATCCGTAGGGCCATACCTGACAGGCAGAACAGGCATATTGCCGGACATTGATGCTTCCAGAGCTGTTATGCAGAATGTTTCTTTATACACCGATGGATAGAACCATACCGCATGTCTGCGCATTTCCCGATACAGTCTTCTTTTTGACAAATGTCCAAGGTATTTATAATCTTTATTTTCAGGAAGATGACAACAGTAAGATGGGGTCGAGACATATATGCAGAAATCCCGAATGCTTTTCCTTACCTCTTTTGCCAATGTACACATTATACCAAGTCCGCGTCTGGGTTCACTGCTCCAAAGTATTGAATGGTCTACAGGATGAACATCGTCCGCAACATCGTAATCTTCAGGACGTATTCCATTTGGAACAACAGAAATCCTTGCAGGATCTAGACCCATGTCATGTTTCAAATATTCTGCATGCCAACTGGTAAGAGCCACAACCCTGCGCACATTTGGAGAATCAAGTATTTCTATGCCTCCGTTGCATAGACCTTCATCCAAACCATGAAACACAACATATAAATCAACTCCCGAACTGACTATTGTCCTTAAATATTCTATTGACGGCCGTGAAACTATAGCAACCTCAAAATTAAATGACGCGAATACAGAAAGACTTCTATCCTCATTCGCATAAAAAACATGCTCTATGGGTATCCATTTCACACCCTGGGCAACATGTTCAGATTCGCATTGGCATACAACTGTAACATCGTGCCCAACGGATGCCAATGACTCAGACAGACAAATCAAATATGTTTGTGCACCACCAACACCGTATTCAAGCGAAGTTTCATCAAATCTGACCAATGAAATGCAATTGACAAGGCATATTTTCATAATATTCACTATTTAAGGTTTCAAATAACAATGTCCACACCAATATGTATTTGATGCAAATGTAGCATAAAATATTATTCAAAAAAAAAAAAAATTAGAAATTTTATTACAATTCGATACAAATTACGTCAAATGACTTAAGTCCATATCAGCCATTAGAGATTTGCGCAAACAAATCGTAAGCAAACGCCTCCCACTTGAATCGGGCGCGCAATCCACAGAAAGCATCAGATACCATCTCTAATTTTCTCTTGCAATCAAAGCCGCAAACAAGCTTGGCAAAATAAATGCGAGGGCTCACAATCATAATTCCGAGCGCGCACGGCAAAAATTCCGAGGGCTCGCAAACATACAAACGCTTAAGAGTTTTCCGTCATACACATAACCGCGACAAGAAAAATACAGCCGACATGCTTTTTAACTTAAAAGGATGAACATCTTGCAATTTCGGTTTGTTGAGTATATAGAACCGCAAATTTATATGCTCCAAATATCCGGTGCATACGCATCATGAAACTGCGCTGTCAAGATGTGTCATATTTCAGGATTTATTGCAACAGATTTTAAAGTGTTTTGCCTATGGTTGGATGTACTAATATGCCTAAACTGAACATTCCCGTCCCATCGCTGAACAAGGTGGTGAGAATCGTTTGCCTGTACAAGCAGAAGATATGGCTGTGCGGGCGCTGGGGTAAGAATGACCACGAAGCGGGAAAGGTGGACATTCCCTGCGAGGCTGAAATGGGGCTTCGCGAAACAATTGACAAATGCATCGGCAGGGCTTTCAGCCGTGTGCACGGTGCAGATCTGAAGTCGCTGAGATTCTGTATGAAATACATGTATGAAAGAATGGGCGAACGGCGCCTGGTATATCTGTTCCTGATAAACGCAGACAAGGAGCCTGACGTGACAGCCGGTACGGGCAAGCCGTGGACTATAGGACAGATTGAAAGCAACCTGGGCCTAAATTATTTCAGCGACTATTTCGAATATGAATTTCCTCACCTGCGCATGCTGGTGGATGTATGGAAGAAATACGGCGGAGGCTGATTCTTGAAATATCTTATGTCGGCAGGCACCTGCAAACAAAAAAAGAAAAATATTACATGTGATAGTAAAAATATCCATTTTTCCACGTATTTATCTTCATTTACTTTGCAGGAGACAAACATTGTGAGGAATAAGTTTGGTTGTTCGGTAAGAGCTTCAGGCTAATAATTATTTATACCCTTGTGTTTCCGGCCTGAAGCTCTTCCTTTTATATCCGTTTTATCTGCATCATTCCACCCTAGATAAAGCAAAATATCATCTCTTCAGCAGACGTGTTCTGTATTCCGTAGGTGTCATACCTGTTATTCTCAAAAATGTACGATTGAATCCTGAAGCAGATTCAAAACCGCATTCAAGACCAATTTGAGATATGCTGAGATTGCCGTCTGCCAATAGGCGACAGGCATAACCAATCCGCATGTCTGCAATGTGACGGCTCAACGTCTTGCCCGTCTTTTCATGAAAATATCGGCAAAATGCAGACGGATTCATAGCTGCGCACGACGCTATATCATCAAGATTTATCCGTTTCGTATATCGGTGGCTGATATACGACATAACCTTTTCCAATTTGGCATCACTCTGTTCTGACGGTATCTGCCCGCAATGAGCAGAAGCAACAACAGTTCTTGCCGGCAATTCTGCAAGCATCTGCAGAAGTTCAAGCAAATCTATAATCTGACGGAAACCTTTTGCATTCGGCATTCCGAGTACCTTTCTGCGTATCTCATCATGCGATGCCACATCAATACAGATTCCGCGGCAGGATTCGGCAAGCAGTGAATTTATCTGTGCAAACTGCACATAGTTTGAAAAAGAATATTGCATGAAATCCTTTTTAAACTGCACAATTACTCCATCTACTCGGCGCAATCCGCTGTCATAGGAAGAGTCGTTCTGCATACAGTGAGGAAGAGCCGAACCGAATATCAGAAGAGAACGGTCGCTGTAGTCGACGGCACTATCGCCAATGAGGCATTTGCCCGATCCATTCTCTACGTATATCAATTCATATTCACCATGACAGTGCCACGGATAGGTAAATTTAGGATAATTGTAGGTTCTCGCTCTTATCGGATTATGATGGCTTATGCACAGCTGTTCTTTCAGTATTCTCATCTGCTGTTATTTTTGCTTAAATACACAAATGCAAATATATGCACACTTTAAGCAAAAAATAAGTACAAATACATGAATTATAGATATTATTTTTGCAGTGTAGATATTATACACGAAACACGACCAAACAACAATAGAAATACTATGAAAAAGTTTTTCTTGATTTTGACGACCGTGCTGGCACAAAGTGCTTTTGCTCAAATTGAAGTGAACAAAGGGAAATTCACCTGGGATACATCGTTTCCCATCGTCACATGCGGCGGGGAATCGGCATCTATATTATACGACCGGAACGACTTCAGGCCGGTGGGCACAGCCGTCGGAATGCTGGCAGAAGACATAAAGCGAACAACCGATGCAGACATGCCTATTATACACAGCATCCCGCAAAAGGCAAAAAGCCTGATTGTTGCAGGAACCATAGGCAAAAGCCACTTCATAGACATGCTCAAAAAATCGGGAAAACTGAACACCGATACCATTGCCGGACAATGGGAAAGATTCATTATAAAAACAGTGGAAAATCCGTTTGAAGGTGTTGACAAGGCTCTTGTAATTGCAGGCAGCGACAAAAGAGGAACAGCCTACGGCATCACCACTGTGTGCAAAGCCATAGGTGTTTCACCATGGCATTTCTGGAGCGATGTCCCGGTGAAAAGACAATCGCAGCTGTACCTGCAGAAAACCGACTACATATCGAAGAGCCCGTCTGTGAAATACAGGGGAATATTCATAAACGACGAGGACTGGGGGCTGCATCCATGGGCAGGAAAGAACATGGACAAGACGGTAGGCGGCATCGGACCTAATACGTATGAAAAAGTGTTCGAACTCAGGCTCAGGCTAAAAGCCAACATGGTGGCTCCAGCCATGCACGAGTGTACAAAAGCATTCTACACCGTAGCCGGCAACATGGAAACGGCGGACAAATACGGCATAATGATGACGACGAGCCACTGCGAACCGCTTATGTACAACAACGCCAGCGAATGGGATGAAAAAGTACATGGAGAATGGGACTACAGGACCAATCGCAGTGAAATAGACAAGGTACTTGACGAACGTGTCGCTCAGGCAGGGAAAATGGAAAACATATACACCATCGCTCTGAGAGGCAAACACGACTCTGGCATGAAGGGAAGCATGGAAGAAAAATTCCAGCTCTTAGGCAGTGCTATCGAGAGCCAGAGAGGCATTCTTAAAAAACATATAGACAAGCCGATTGAAGAAATTCCGCAGATTTTCGTTCCCTACAAGGAAGTACTCGACATATATGAAAAAGGTCTCAAGGTTCCGGAAGACATCACAATTGTTTGGCCGGACGACAACTACGGATACATTAAGAAACTCAGCAATGCCGATGAAAGGAAACGCGAAGGAGGTTCAGGAGTGTACTACCACATTTCGTATCTTGGTTGGCCGAACGACTATCTCTGGTTGAACACTACTTCTCCGGCACTGATGTATGCAGAAATGCACAAGGCATGGTCGCTCGGCGCAGACAGATACTGGCTTCTGAATGCAGGCGACATAAAGCCCGGCGAACTGGGCGTGCAGCTTTTCCTCGACATGGCATGGGATTTCGACAGTTTCACATTCGAAAATGTGAACGAACATAACGCAGATTTCCTGGCTTCAATATTCGGCAAAGACTACGAAGAGGAGTTTGCATATATCCTCGACCGCTACTACCATCTTGCTTTCGAACGCAAACCGGAATATATGACATGGGACTGGAGATGGAACAGTCTTTTTGCGGATACAAAGATTAAAGATACTGAATTCTCATTCGCAAACTACAGGGAAGCAGAAAACAGAATGGAGGAATATGCCGACATTGCCGGACGCGCAGACAAAATCATGAGCAAGCTGCCCGAAGAACTGAAACCGGCATTTTTCGAACTTCTGTACTATCCTGTAAAAGCATCATATTTCTACAATATGGAAATGCTCACCGCGCAGCAGAACAGATGGTATGCCATTCAGGGGCGCGCAATGACAAACAGGCTTGCAGACATAGCTGTTGCTTATCACGACAGCGTGGCGGACATCACAGAAAAGTTCAACAACCTCATGGACGGCAAATGGGACGGAATCATCACAGCCCCAGGATTCGTACCAAAGAAGAAATATGCTCCGACAAAACATATCGAGCTGACAGACAAATCCGACATGGGAATATTCGCGGACGGAGGAAGAGCCGGCACCGAAGGAATCTACTTGCCGTGTTTCTACGAAACATCGGACCGCAAGCACTACATAGACGTGTACAACAAGTGCAGCACGCCGATGACATGGTCGGCTAAAACCGATGAAAAATGGATAAGGCTCAACATTGACGGCGGCACGACAGACACACAGGAGCGTATATGGGTATCCATAGACTGGAGCAAATGCGGCAACGAGAGAGACCTGGAAGGTGAAATCGTTGTGAAAGGCGGAAAACAGAAATGGAAAGTAGGCGTAAAAGCTATACGCAAGAACAAAGAAGCCTACGGGTATGTTGAAGAGAACGGCGTCGTATCCATAGTTCCGACAAAATACCAGCGCAAGACTGAGAACGGCAACATTGTATTCCAAAATATTAACGGACTCGGATACACAAACTCCGCACTGCAGCTCGGAAACGCAAAATATGATGATGGCGAAGACTCGTTTGTGGAATATGATTTCCACACAGACAGCACTGATTCGTTAACCGTGGTGACATACATGCTGCCTCTCTTCCCGAAAGACAAGATGCACGGTACTGAATACGGCATACAGATAGACAATCAGAAGATTGCCATACAAAGCAACAATCCGAAGGAATATTCCAACGAATGGGCCAGAAACGTTTTGAGAAACAGTGCCGTGAACTACACCAAGTTTGCTCCGGCAAAACCAGGCCAGCACACTCTTCGTATTTATGCCAAAGACCCGGGTATGATAATTCATAAGATTGTCATAGACTGCGGCGGCATGAAAAAGTCATATACCGGCCCGAAAGAATCACCTTTTCTGTAAAAGGAGCAGAACCTTAACAACAAGACCTCAAAGCTATAAAGCCGCAACGGGCACTGACGCCTGATACGGCTTTATCCATATAAAATATATATCAAACGACAACAAGTCAGGGCAGTAGAACCGGCCTTTGACAAGCTCGCCGTGGCGCCAGACTGACAAAAATCACTTGCGAAACTTAAATTAATTTACAGTCATCGTATGCACAACCCGTATAAAACGATTGTAAGGAATCATGCGAAAGGTACTGACGGATTGTTTACACGGATTATCGGGAAAAACAGTGCACTTACTATACCGCAAAAAGGGGACGCGCATCAGACTGCGGGTCCCCGTCGCGGACAGCCTCTTTCGAGGCTGTTCATATAAGTGAGTCATCAGCTGTTGTATGCAGATTCACCATGTTCGTAGATATCCAAACCTTCTTCTTCCTCACGTTTCTCAGCGCGTAGGCCGACGAGAGCATCAACAATCTTGAAGAGGATGAATGTTACGACTGCAGAGTAGAGTGCGCAGATGACTGTTGCCTTAATCTGAATCCAGAGCTGATTCCAGTCGCCGTAGAGCGCGCCTTGTGCTCCACCTTCACCTGTGATTACCTGAGTGGCGAACACACCAGTCAGAATTGACCCGACGATACCGCCGATTCCGTGTACTCCGAATGCGTCAAGTGCGTCGTCATATTTGAACTTAGGCTTAACGACAGCTACCATGAAGAAGCAGATGATTGGAGAGATAATGCCGATTACGAATGCTCCTAACAGGTCGACTGTACCGGCTGCCGGAGTGATGGCAACGAGTCCGGCCACGGCTCCTGTACATGCACCTACGCAAGTCATCTTTTTGTTTACAATCCAGTCGATGAGCATCCATGTTGTTGCAGCGACGGCTGTTGCGACGTGAGTTACGAGGAATGCGTTTGATGCGAGTCCGTCAGCTTCGAGTCCGCTGCCGGCGTTGAATCCGAACCAGCCGAGCCACAGGAAAGCCATACCCATGAATACAAATGTGATGTTGTGAGGCAGGATGGCGTGTCCGCGTGCGATGTCCTCACGACGGCCGAGCATTATGGCCATTACGAGAGCAGAGATACCTGCATTGATGTGAACGACCGTACCACCGGCGAAGTCAAGTGCACCATCTTGCATAGCCCAGCCTCCGCCCCATACCCAGTGAGCCATAGGGAAATATGAGAGGACGACCCAGAGGATGATGAAGAGCATGTAGCCCTTGAAACGTATGCGCTCTGCAAATGCTCCAAGGATGAGAGCCGGAGTGATGAGGGCGAACATGCACTGGAACATAACGAATGTGAATTCAGGGATATTGCCGGCTGTCAGTGTGTCCTTGGTGATGCCGGCGAGGAACGCCTTGTCAAATCCGCCGATTCCGTAAGTGAACATTGCTGTTCCCTCTGTGGCAGTGCCGAATGCCCACGAATAGCCGAATGCCACCCAGAGGATGGAGATTACGCCCACGATGAACATTGTCTGCATCATCACGCTTATCATATTCTTCTGCCTTACCAGGCCACCATAGAACAGGGCTATGCCAGGGATTGTCATCAGAAGCACGAGGATTGTGGATGTGATCATCCATGCAGTGTTGCCCGAGTCGAGAACCGGAGTCTCTTCGGCTGTCTCCTGTGCCAGCGCCGTCAGTGAGAAGGAGCTTGTTGCCAAAAGAGCCACAAATAGTCTGAATGCGTTTGTGTGTCGTATGATATGCTTAATCATGTCTGTGTAATTGTTTATAGTTAATTCATTAGCTTATGTATCTCTTGTATCTCTCGGTGCGCGCCCTTATTTTTCCTGCTCAGCGTTGTAGAGGGCAATGTCGCCGCGCTCGCCTGTCCTGATTCTGATTGAGTCCTCGACAGGGATGATGAAGATGCGTCCGTCGCCTATGTCTCCGGTGCGGGCGGCCTCCATGACGGCTCTGACGGTCTTCTCAACATTCTTGTCGCGTACGACGATGCTGATGAGCCTGCGCTCTATTGAACTTGTGTCGTAGACTACACCACGGTAGATGCGTCCCTCGCGTGCCTTTCCTATTCCTCTTACGTCGTAGTATGAGAACCATTCAATGTCAGCGTTCAGCAACGCATTCTTGACGTCTTCAAATCTCGACTTGCGGATGATAGCTTCAATTTTTTTCATGTCTTCTATGTTTTGTTTGTTTATATATGTGTTGCATGTAGTTTATATCGTATTTATTCTGTGCCGGAGTCGTGTGCCGTCTTTGATGCTGATGTTGCCGCTGCGACTGTGCGAGCGCTCTTGCCACGAAAAACTTTCCTGTATTTTTTTTCATCCCGATAAATATTTAAAATTAATAACATAGTGTACTTTTGAAAGCATTTTCTTATATTCAGTTACTAAATATTTAATTTCGGTGCAAATATATGACATTTAGCTAGTACAAATCTACAAATTATAGAAAAAATGATAAATATTATACAACATGTTTCGGATTGAAATTTTTTGCATACTTTTGATTTAAAACTGAAAGGCAAATAGACGATAAACTTCCGAAGTGGAAAATTACACAATTTACAAATTGCATAGATTTTATAACCTTGATTTACAAAATGCTTGAGAAGTGCACAAAATACTACCATATGGGCAGTTTTAGTGTGCCTCACCCTAATGACATTCTGCTTGTCCCCAAAAGAACTTCCAGTCAAACAAAGCTCTATCTCGTAAAACGTACAGGAAATATATCAAACCTGTAGTATCGATTGTTGCAACCATCCATCAGAGAGACCTCCAAAGAATGAGAACAACGAGCACCTGAAAGACAAGGAAAGGGGCTTCATTGAGCGAAATATAATTGAAAAAACATCCGGAACGGCCAAGAGTGTTTACTAGGCAAACGACGTCAGAGCCAAATTTGACGAAACTGCATACACGTTGATAGGAGCTTGTTTCTTCGCAAAAAACGTAATGAAGTTCATAAGGGCTCTCTTTGTCTCATTTTAGCAAAATCGGGGTCGAGGACTCTCAGAAAGAGAATTTTCGGCATCCTCGACAATCTCAATGGAGTTTTCACTTAACAATAATATTATATACGAAAATTAATCAGAATCAGCTAACCAATCGGGCTACAGTCAAGTTAGAAGTGCAACTTCTCCACCTCCCTCCTCCGCCCTTGGAG
>ENA-OUQW01002488-OUQW01002488.1-human-gut-metagenome-genome-assembly--contig:-NODE-2488-length-15237-cov-3.172902_pt1 | contig 15237 bp, 18 predicted proteins | sample MGYA00248464_ERZ548849 | MGnify/ENA primary metagenome ERZ548849 (study PRJEB26491, sample SAMN04978193) | human gut metagenome | host: Homo sapiens | study: EMG produced TPA metagenomics assembly of... | reverse complement strand
ACAAATATGGCATTAAAAATGGGAGATTATGTAGTTACAGAAGCTGGATTTGGGGCAGATTTAGGAGCAGAAAAATTCTTAGATATAAAATGTAGATTACTAGAAAAAACGCCTAATGCAGTTGTAATAGTTGCAACCTTAAGAGCATTAAAATATCATGGTGGTGTAAGTAAAGAAGAATGCTCTAAAGAAAATATTGAAGCATTAAAAGTAGGAATTCATAATTTGTTAAGACATATTGATAATATAAAGAAATATGGTATAACACCAATAGTTGCAATAAATAAATTTGTTACAGACATTGATAATGAAATAGAAATATTAAAAGAAGAATTAAACGGAGTTGTAGAAGTAAGTTTATTAGAAAACTGGACAAAAGGTGGAGAAGGAGCTATTGATTTAGCACAAAAGCTTACAAAGATATGTGAAACAAAGAATGAGTTTAAATATATATATGATATTAATGCTACTGTTGAAGCAAAAATAAAAGCTGTAGCACAAAAGATTTATGGTGCAACTGATGTAGAATATTCGGATACTGCAAAAGAACAGTTAAAAGAATTAAATGATTCAAAATTCCCAGTGTGTATTGCAAAAACGCAATATTCTTTCTCAGATGATCCAAAAGATTTATTAGGAGATAAACCATTTAATCTTCATGTAACAGAATTAAAATTAAAAGAAGGTGCAGAGTTTATCGTTGTTTTAACAGGAAAGATAATGACAATGCCAGGTCTTCCTAAAAAACCTGCAGCAGAGCATATAAATATTGATGAAAATGGAATAATAGAAGGAATATTTTAATATATTGTATAAAAACACCATATATGGATAAAATAATTTTAAATTGTTTTATAAGTGTGGTGTTTTTATGTTTAAAAAGATAAAAAATAAATCATTAAAAATCGTGGCAATTTTCTCAGTAATTATATTGTTAGCAACTACATTTCTAATTATATTATCAAAAGTTCCTGAAGAAAATGAGGTAGAGGCACTTTCTAAATATGGTTCTAGAGGTAGCGAGGTTACACAAATACAAACAAAATTAAAAAGATGGGGATATTATAATGGGAATATAGATGGAATCTATGGAAGTCAAACAGTGGAAGCGGTTAAGTATTTTCAAAGAAAAAATAATTTAGCTGTAGATGGAATTGCTGGTAAAAATACATTAGAAGCTATGGGAATATTTAATTCATCTTCTTCATCTGGTTCATCAAGTTCGAATTCATCAGATTTAAACCTATTAGCGAGAGTTATATATGGCGAAGCTAGAGGGGAGCCATATACTGGGCAAGTAGCTGTTGGTGCAGTTGTATTGAATAGAGTAAGAAGCAGTTCATTTCCTAATACTATTTCTGGAGTAGTATATCAAAGTGGTGCTTTTGATGCAGTTCGTGATGGTCAAATTAACTTAACACCAAATTCAACAGCCAAGAAAGCTGCCCAAGATGCATTAAATGGTTGGGATCCATCATATGGAGCAGTATATTATTTTAATCCAGCAACTGCAACAAACAAATGGATATGGTCAAGGCCAATGACTGTAACAATAGGAAATCATAGATTTTGTAAATAGAGATTTTAGGATTTCCTTCGCAGGGATTTAGGGACGTTCTTGTTTTCCCTGTTTGAAGAGAAATATAGTCATCTAGATTTTAGCTAGATGGCTAAAAAAATCGCTATTTTCAATAGGGATTTTAGGACCGTCCCCAAATCCCTTGTCCCTATATCCCTAAATTATGTAGAAAATTGAAAGCCTAATTTTCTTGACAAACAATGGACATATTGATAAGATATGGAAAGAAAAATAGGAGGATAAATTAATGATATTATATCCTGATTTTTATTGTAAAAATATAAAAGATGTAGATATAGAAAAATTAAAAGAAAACAACATAAAAGGAATTATTCTAGATGTAGATAATACATTAATAGATTTAGATCGTAAATTACTAGAAGGTGCAGAAGAATGGTGCAATAATTTAAAAGAGCAAAATATAAAATTCTGCATTTTATCTAACTCAAATAAAAAAGAAAAGGTAAAAAAAGTAGCTAAATTATTAGACATTCCTTACATATATTTTGGAACAAAACCGTTAAAGAGAGGTTTTAAAAAAGCAAAAGAAATGTTGAACTTGCCATTTAATGAACTAGCCATAATAGGAGATCAGATTTTTACAGATGTTATAGGTGGTAATAGATGTAAGATGTATACAATTTTGGTTGAACCAATTAGTACTAGAGAGATATTTATTACATATATAAAAAGAGGCTTGGAAAATAAAATAATTAAACAATATAAAAGGAAACATCAAAAAGAGAAAGAAGGATAAAAATGTTTTTTAATGATGTACATATAATGGTATATGTAGCATTTGGAATTTTAGGTCTAATTGTTGGAAACATATTACCACATATAAATAAAAGGTTAATAGAACATAAAAGAGTATTTGATAAATCGTTTTTTACAGAATACCCAAAAAACTTTGAACCACATTACATACATATGATATTAATAGCAGTAATATATGTATTATTATTATATAAATTCGGATTACAGCCAGAGTTTATTCAAAATTTAGATTTAATAAAATATATGTTATTAACACCAATGTTATTTTCGGTTGCTGTTATAGATTTTAAAGAGAATATAATACCAAATAGATTATTATTAACAATGGCAGAAATAGGGTTACTTCTAACATTTATTTATGGAATATCAGATATTAATTTGGCGATGGATATGTTATTAGGAATGCTAGTGGGAACTGTAATTTTTGGTATATTAACATTACTAGGACGCTTAGTTTCTGGAAAAGACGCAATGGGAATGGGGGATGTAAAATTAATGGCAGCATTAGGTCTTTTCTTTGGTTCTTCTAATATCTTAGCAATATCAATAATATCATTTTTATTAGGAGCAATAATTAGCATAATACTAATATTGAGTAAGAAAAGAAAGATTGATGACTACATACCTTTTGGACCTTTTATAGTAATTGCAGCATACATATCAATATTTGTACCTTTTAGTGCAATCTTATTTGTATTACTTAAAGTTTTTACATTAGGACTATATAAAGTATAGTAGTTTAATTGGGGGTTGATACTAATGAATGAAAAAATCAAATGGTTAAGAGAAAAATTAAGTACACTAGACTTAGACGGGATGATTGTATCTAATCCTGTAAATATTAAGTATTTAACAGGAATTGATGCAGAAGGAGTTTTATTAATTACAAGAAGAGAAAATATTTATATAACAGATGCAAGATACACAGAACATATTAATAGTATACTCACCATTGATGACGAGATTAGTTTATACGATTATAAAGATATTGACCCTATAGATTATGAAAACTTATTTATGTTTTGTAGCAATGTAGGATTTGAAGAAAATTATGTAACATATGCAAAATATAAAGAATATAAGCAAGTATATAAGATAAATAATTTGGTGGAAACAGATAATTTTATAGAAACACAAAGAATGATTAAAGCTCCAGATGAAATTAACAATATCCAAAAAGCATGTAAGATTACAGATGCATGTTTTAACCACATTTGTAATTATATAAAAGTAGGAATGACAGAAAAGGAAATCGCATTTGAGATAGAACATTATTTTAGAACACATGGGGCTGACGGTATAGCGTTTGATACAATTGTAGCATCTGGAAGCAATTCGTCAATGCCACATGCAATTCCAACAGATAGGAAAATAGAAGTTGGTGATCCAATTACTATAGATTTTGGATGTAAATATAAAGGGTATTGTTCAGATATGACAAGGACAATCTTTGTAGAATATGTACCAGAAGGAATAAAACCTATATATAATTTAGTATTAAAGAATCAACAATTAACATTAGATGCTATACAAGAAAATGCAAATGCTAGAATATTAACAATGATGGTAGAAAGCGATTTTAAGGTAAATGGATATACATTAGACCATAGTTTAGGACATGGTGTTGGTTTGGATATTCATGAAAAACCTTTTATAGGCAAAAAAGACTTTTTACTAAAAGAAAATATGATTGTAACTGATGAACCAGGAATTTATTTACCAGGTAAGTTTGGTGTAAGAATAGAAGATACAGTTTTAGTTACAAAAAATGGTTGTATAAGATTAACAGAATCTGATAAAAATTATATTATAGTAAATAATTGATGCTAAAACTATGTAACACTTGATTTTTATGTATATATGTAGTAAAATAGACAAAGTGCAAAAAAGAGAAATAAAGAAAATATTAGGAGGTAATAATTATGGCAGAAGTTTATTCAGCAGGAGATTTTAGAAATGGAACAACATTCGAAATGGATGGAAATGTATTTAAGGTTGTAGAATTCCAACATGTTAAACCAGGAAAAGGATCAGCTTTCGTAAGAACAAAATTAAAAAATGTTATTACAGGAGCAGTTATAGAAAAAACATTTAACCCATCAGAAAAATATCCAGGAGCAGAAATAGAAAAAAGAGATATGCAATATCTATATCAAGATGGTGATTTATATTATTTTATGGATAACAATACATATGAGCAAATACCATTAAATGAAGAACAAATTGGTGATGCTTTAAAATATATGAAAGAAAATATGGATATGAAGATTTTATCTTATAAAGGTAAAGTATTTGCTGTTGAACCACCAATGTTCGTAGAATTAGAAGTTACATATACAGAACCAGGTTTTAGTGGAAATACAACTACAACATCTGGTAAACCAGCTAAACTAGAAAATGGATTAGAAATAAGTGTTCCATTATTCGTAGAGATAGGAGATAAAATAAGAATAGATACTAGAACTGGTGAATATATGGAAAGAGTCTAAAAGAAAGAGGATTTGTTATGGGAATAAAAGAACAATTACAAAAACTAATGTTAGATATGAAAGCAAACATTAGAGATGAAAAAGACTTAAAATATGTTCAAGAAAATGTTATTACAACATTAGCAGATATGTTACAAAAAATGGATGATTTAAACAATAATAACCAAATAAAAATTGCTAAGCTAGAAGAAAAAATAGATAGAATGGCAAAAGAACTATATCTTAACGATGTATACGATATAGAAATTGTTTGTCCATATTGTAATTATCAATTCGAAACAGAGTTTGATGAAAATCAAAAAGAGGTAAAATGTCCAGAATGCAATAATGTAATAGAATTAGACTGGTCTTGTGACGGTGAATGTGATAGTGACTGTGAAGATGGATGTGATTCTTGTAGTGGTTGTGGACATCATCATGATACAGATCAAGATTTAGAAGATGATATGTAAAGATTAAAAGTGCATAGAATATATGCGCTTTTTTGTTATGTTTTTTTAAATAAACTTAAAAATAATCGAGTGGATTTACATATTTATCATTAATTCGCATTCCTAGGTGAAGATGAGTACCAGTTGTAGCACCATTAGTAGGCCTTCCAGTGGAGTCTGTATATTTATTTCCTGGCACGCCATAAACATATTTTGGACCTACATTAGCTATAATTTGGCCTTGGCTAACGAAATCACCTTCTGATACTAAAAAATTAGGAGAAATATGACAATATGTAATTTTGAAATCATAAAATGATAAAGTTAGTGTATAGCCACCAGCACCGAGAAAGCCTAGAAATGTAATTTCACCATCTGCAATAGCGATTAAATTAGTACCTTCTGGAGCACCTATATCTGTTCCATAATGATATGAAGAAGCTCCTGCAGTTGGTGAATCTCTTTTTCCAAATGGAGAAGTTACTTTAGTATAACCGGGGATTGGCCAAGCAAAGCCTGAAGAAGAAATAGTAATGTAATTACTATATATTAAATTTTGATTAGAAGTAGTTATATTTAAAGATATAAAAAATGTTGTAAATATAAACAGAATTATAAAAAACGTAATAAAGAATTTATAAAACAATGAAACCTCCATATTAGGTGCTAACTAGAATATTTAGCACCTAAAATATATTTTATAAAAATAAAAAGCCTACTATGTTACTAGTAGACTTGTGGCAGGGGTAGAAGGATTCGAACCCTCACAGGCGGTTTTGGAGACCGATGTGCTACCATTAACACTATACCCCTAAAAAATAAGCAATAATATAGTATCATACTGAAAAAATATATGCAAGAGTTTTTTGAAAATTATTGTGATAAATTTTAAAATATGATAAAATAATATATGTACTTGGGGATGTAATGGTTTCGACATTAATCTAGAAGTATAAAAAGCGAGTAGTGGATGGTTGCTTTGGCCACTTAAAAAAAGCAAAATTAAATATAAACGCTAATAACGAAGAATTAGCTTACGCTGCCTAGTTGCAACGTCGTCTAAATTATAAAGCCTACTGTTATAATTTGGGCGCCAACTTAAAGTAGGAAACGAAGCTATTAGTTCTCTGGAATAGTGGGTAATTAAGAGATACTATATATATTGTTTTGTTTATTAATCAATTTATATGGGAAGGTTAAATAATAAACTGCACTCGGAGAAATTTATATGGAAGGGTTAGTGGACAGGAGTTCGATTCTCCTCATCTCCACCAATTAGGACACGAAATTAACATTTCTGTGTCTCTTTTTATTGTGTAAGTAATATTTTAATGATATAATTCAAAAAAATAATAATTAATAAGGGATTTATAATAAAGTCACAAATTAATAGTATATTGTAGGTGTAATAGAATAGATAATGGATTTCAAGGAGAAAAAATAAAATGCTTAAAACAATTATGAAATATGGAGAAGCAGAGGCTACTTATGAAATGAAAAAAAGATTAGCAGAAGAGCCTAAATTAAAGCAATTATTTTGGGAAACAACATTAAGATGTAATGCAAAATGTAAACATTGTGGTAGTAGAGCAGGAGAGAATATTAATTTAAAAGATGAATTAACTACAGAAGAAATAAAAACAGCATTGCAGAGTATTGCTAATAAATATAATGCAAGTGAAATATTAATAAATGTTACTGGAGGAGAACCATTAATACGAAAAGATTTATTTGAGGTAATGGAATTTGCAAATTGTTTAGGATATCCATGGGGAATGACGACAAATGGAATATTAATAAATGATGAAATTATACTTAAAATGAAAAAAGCAGGGATGACTACGATATCAATAAGTTTAGATGGTATGGAAAAATCACATGATGAATTTAGAGGTGTTAAAGGTTCATATAGTAGGATAATAGAAAATATAAAAAAACTAAAAAAAGCTAATTTCTTAAATTATTTACAAATCACTACTGTTGTAAATAAATTAAATATAAACGAACTAGAAGAAATGTATATAAAAATGAAAGAACTTGAAATTAATTCATGGCGAATTGTAAATATGGATCCAATAGGTAGAGCAGAGGACAATAAAAATTTAGCACTTAGCAATGATGATTATAAATATTTGTTGAATTTTATTAAAGAAAAAAGAAAAAAATCTAAATTTGATATAACATATGGATGTACTCATTTTTTAGGAATGAAATTTGAAAAAGAAGTACGAAGAAATATGTTTGTTTGTACAACAGGCTTTACCATAGGAAGTATTCTATATAATGGAGATATTTATGTATGTCCTAGTGTAGAAAGAAGAAAAGAGCTAATACAAGGAAATATTAGGAATGATGATTTTGTAGATGTTTGGGAAAACAAATTTAAATGGTTTAGAGATTTAGATAAATTTAAATGTGAAGAATGCGAAAATTGTAAAGATTGGAAATATTGTTTAGGCGATTCATTAGACACTTGGGATTTTGAAAATAAAAAACCTAAATTATGTCTAAATAAAATTTTAGAAAAAAGAGGGGATAACAAATGAAAAAAAAAAGAAGCTATTAGGAAGTTTAGGAATATTTTTAGTAAGTATAAAGTCAAAAGTATTTGCTGCTGGATATGAAATACCAGACCAATTTGTAGAAGTAAAATATGGAACGTTTGAACCAACTATTGCGGAAAAATTTTCTGTAATAACTAAATTAGTGCTTCCAATTATTTTATTTTTTATAGGATTGGGAGTAATATTAAGTAAAAAAATAAGTAAAAAAATAAAAATAATTATAGTAGTAGTTTTAATTTTGATAGGAATATTAGCTAATATACTTATAAAATATTTATAGATTCATCAAGTTAATTATTGAATAAAAATATTATGAATTTTGTTTTATGAAATGTAATTGAATATACAACAAAAAAAACACCAAAAGGTGTTTTTTGTTATTTAGAAAATTCTTCATATTGTTCTTTATGTTTTATAGGAATTTGTTCCAATGTTCCATCTTTGGTAATATTATATCTTTTGGTAGCCAAGTCTTCTGCTAATTCTAATCTGTGAGTAGTAAGTAATAGCATAACATTTATATAGTTTTTTAATTTTTGTAGGGGCTTTTCTGACTTCGTCAATCTGTTCACCATTGCTATCGGTATTATTAACATGTTTACCGTTAATAATAATGTCCTCTCCATTAATACTGACATTTTGACCTGAAATGTTCCCGAAAAAATTAAACTTGCTCATATACTTTTCCTCCTATTTGTATTATAAATTATTAATAGATACAAAGTACAAGAATTTTTTTCAACTTGTACATATAAATTATTATAACACAAAAATTAGAGATAAGGATACTATAAAAGGATTGCACTATTTTACATAATATGGTAAAATTATAATAGTTTTAAATTAAGGAGAGTTTTTATGGAAAAAATAATTTTATTATATTCAGATTTAGAAGGTACAATATTAAGGGAATCAGATAGCAAATATGATGATACAGATATGTATAATTTTTTAAAGCAATTATCAAGATTGCAAGAATTGATGGACGCAAAAGTAAGAATGCATATAGTTTCACCAATTAGCCAAAATCAAATGACAGATATTTTGGAGAAATTAGACAAAAGTTTTACTAGTTTTAATAGACTTCAAAAAGAGCCGATTAAGAAGTTAAAATATATAGAAGGAGCAGCTGCATCATCAAAGGATGAATTTGTAACCGGACCACAACAAGATTTTACATTTAATAGATTTGTTAAGAAAATGGATTCAAGAATAGTGGCTTTAAAAAGACCTAGCAATCCTGACGATAAAAACCCAGCAGGTTTTGGTAAGCTTAATTATGTTAAAGGATGGACATCTATGGCGCAGGAGAGATATGATGTAAAAATGATTATATATTGTGGTAATGGAATGAACGATTTAGCATCAATGGATTACGTTAATTCTAAAAAAGGTGGTTTTGTTGTTTGCCCTGATAATAGCAGACATGAAGCTAAAGCTAAAACAAAATTGGTTGGAAGGAAAACAGATTTACAAGGACTTACAGAAGGAATAGCAAATATTAATAAATTACTAGAAAAAAGATTAAATCCCAACAAAGAAGAGCCAGAAGATAATGACCAACAATCATTATAAAATAATTTAGTATCAAAATAGACTTTTAGAGTATTCTAACAGTCTATTTTTTATGTTATAATACAACCATAAATTAAAATAAAGGAGAACATATGCAAGTAGAAAAGAATAAAGAATACATTGTAGATATAATAGATAATGGATTTCAAGGAGAAGGGATTGCCAAAATAGATGGACTTACAATTTTTATACCAAAAGCTATAAAAGGAGAAAAAATAAAGGTGTTAATCGTAAAAGTGTTAACATCACATGCTTTTGGTAAAATTATAGAAATAATCAATCCATCAGAAAATAGAGTAGAAAGTGATTGTACAACCTACAAAAGATGTGGTGGGTGTTCTTTAAGGCATGTAAAATATAAAGAGACATTAAAAATGAAACAAAATGCAGTTCAAAGCTTAGTAAATAAGAGTTTAAATAATAAAATTAAAGTAGAAGAAACATTAGGTATGGAACATCCATATCACTACAGGAATAAAGCACAATATCCTGTAGGATTAAATAAAGATGGAAAACCAGTAATTGGTGTATTTGCAAATAGAACTCATGAAATTATACCAATAGATACTTGTTTTATTCAAAATAAGCAAACAGAAGAAATTGCGAAATATATTTTTAAATTTTTAGTAGATAATAATGTTAGCTTTTATGATGAAAAAGCTCAAAAAGGTTTAGTTAGACACATTGTTACTAAAATTGGTATAAAAACAAATGAGATAATGTGTATTATTGTTATAAACGGAAGAGAAATACCTAATGAATCTAAAATGATATCAGAATTAACTAGCAAATTTAGTAGTATAAAGACTATCGTTAAAAATATAAATACCAAAAATACAAATGTTATATTAGGAAACGAAAATATCAATTTATATGGAGATGGATATATTACAGATAAGCTAGGTGATTATACTTTTAAAATATCTCCAATGTCATTTTACCAAGTAAATCCAATTCAAGCTGAAAGATTATATGAGCTTGGAGTTAAGTTTGCAGATATAACAAAGGAAGATGTTGTGTTCGATTTATACTGTGGAATTGGTACAATTTCATTATTTATGAGTAAGTTTGCCAAAAAAGTATACGGAGTAGAAATTGTAGATGAGGCTATTATAGCAGCCAAAGAAAATGCCAGAATAAACAATGTATATAATACAGAATTTATTGCTGGTGATGTAGAAAAAGTGTTAGATAACCTAGTAAATGTTAAACAGATAATTCCTGATATTATTATGGTAGATCCACCAAGAAGAGGATTAGACAATACTAGTATAGAAAACATAAAAAAAGTTTTACCTAAAAAACTAGTATATATTAGTTGTAATCCAGCTACATTGGTTAGAGACTTAGCAAAGTTAGAAAATATATATGAAATAAAAAAGATTAAGCCAGTAGATATGTTTCCTTATACAAATGGAATAGAATGTGTTTCTGTTCTTGAACTAAAAAATAAGAAATAAATTTAATTAATAGAAATAATTGTATGTTTTCATGATAAAAGATAAAAAAGGGGTAATTTATGGAACTTATAAATATTGATTATAAAGAATTTAAAGCAGAAATATATCAAAAATATATAGAGATATTTCCAGAAGAAGAAAGAAAAACTTTAGAAGCAATGGAAAAAAACTATAACAAAAATATAACTAGATTTATAAAAATTGATGAAGAAAATGAATTAATAGGCTTTTTTATAATGAATTCTATAAAGAATAATAGATATATGCAATTGGATTACTTCGCAATTTTACCAGAATATCAAAATAAAGGATATGGAACTAAAGCAATTAAAGAATTGGAAAAAGTAGTTCAAAATTATGATGCTATATTTGTAGAGATTGAGAAATTAGGTTATGGAGCAAATACAGCAGAAAATGAAATAAGAGAAAAAAGAGCAAAATTTTATGAAAGATTAGAATTTAATAAATTAAATGTTGATTTAAAATGGTTTAATAGTCTGTTTTTATCTATATACTATTTAAAATTAAATAATAATCTAACATATGATGAAAAAGAAATTTTAAATAATATATTTGAAATATATTATAAAGTCCATGACAAGAAAAAGGTTGACGAAAATTGTGAAATAATAAAGTGATTTTTCTTGACTAAAGTACGAAAAAAGGCCAATAATATAATCAGGGAGGATTTACAATGAATAATAAGTATAAAATCGTTTTTATAGATATAGATGGGACATTAGTTAATGATGAAAAAATAGTGCCAGAAGAAAATATAAAGATGATACAAACTTTAAAGAAGAATGGAATAGAAGTAGTATTAGCATCTGGCAGACCATATCATAGTATTGAAAAATACAGTACTCAGGTAGGAGCTATACCATACATTATTGGTTCTAATGGAGGTATTGTGGCAAATTTTGTGGAAGATAAGAAAATATTTAGCACCAATATAGAAAAAGAGAATGCATTAGAAATAGCTAAACTAATAAAAGAAAACAACATATATTTTACAGTTACTATTTCTGGCAATTTGCTTGTAGAAGATGAACAATTTAGCATGACAAGAGAAAATAGAAACGAACTTGTACTAGTGAATTCTTTGGAAGAATACTTAAAAACAAATGATGCACCAGTTATAAAATTCAGTCTTATGGATGATAAAAAAGAAAATCTTCAAAAAGTTAGAAAATTAGTATTAGATAGATTTAATATTGATGCAACAGAAGTTGATGAATTTATGATTCCTAAGAAATATAGAAAAGCAGAAAATAATTATAAGCTTCCATATGTAATGGATATTATGCCAAAAGGGATAAGCAAGGCGAAAGCTATAGAAGAACTATGCAAATATTTAGGTATAGAAATAGCTCAAACGGTTGTATTTGGTGATGGCTTAAATGACATAGAAATGTTTAATGTTGGAGGTTACAAAGTAGCAATGGGAAATGCTGCAGATCAAATAAAAGAATTAGCAGATGTAGTTACAAAAACAAACAACGAAGCTGGAGTAGCATATGAACTAAATAAAATCTTTGGTATAGAATAGATAATATAAGGGAGAAAATTAATGACTAATATTACATTTCCAGCTTTTAATATAAACTTAAGCATTTCTAGAACAGCATTTACAATTGGTGGTATACATATATACTGGTATGCTATTTTTATAGCTGTAGCTATTTTAATTGCAATATTAGCTTTAAAAAAGGATTGTAAAAAATACAATATAAAATACAATGATATATTAGAATTAATGATACTTATACTACCAATAGCAATTATATGTGCTAGATTATACTATGTCATTTTCAATATGCAATATTATTTAAATAATCCTAGTGAAATCATAAATATAAGAAATGGTGGACTTGCAATCTATGGCGGAATAATAGGTGGAGCCATAACTACTATTATATTTTGCAAAATTAAAAAAATAAAGATATTAGATATGTTTGATATGATAGTTCCATACGTAAGCTTAGGACAAGCAATTGGAAGATGGGGGAACTTTATTAATGGTGAAGCACATGGAACAACAACTAAAAGTATTTTTAGAATGGGAATCATAGAAGATGGTATATATATGGAAGTACATCCAACGTTTTTATATGAATCCATATGTACTTTAATTATATTTTTTATATTAATGTATCTTAGAAATCATAGAAAATATTCAGGACAATTAACTATTGTATACTTATTATTATATTCTGCAATTAGAACAATAATAGAAGGGCTAAGAACAGATAGTTTGATGGTTGGAAATATAAGAATATCACAATTAATTTCTATTATCATATTTATAGTAGTAATATTTATATTAATATATAATTATAAAAAGAGAAAGAAAATTAAGCTGTTAGAAGAAAAAAATAATTAACTTAAAAACTATTACGAATGAGTAATAGTTTTTTCTATTGCATATCATTTTTTTATATGATAATATAAACTTGAAAAAAGGGAGAATGTATGAAAAAGTTAGTAATATCAGGAAGTGCAAAATTTGAAAAAGAAATAAAAAAATGGGTAGAATATTTTAAAGAACATAATTATGATGTAATCAAATATCCAAGAAAAATAGATCAATCAAACGAATTAATATATAAAGATGTATATATTAATTTTTATAAAGCCTTAGAAGAAGCAGATTATTTATTTGTATTAAACGAAGAAAAAAATGGCATAAAAGGATATGTTGGTCCACAAGTTTATGCAGAAATGAGCTATATAATAGTACAAAATATATTACAGCATAAGAATAAAACTATTTGGATTTTAAATGAGCCATCCAAAGAAGTTGCAAGTTATAATGAGTTAAATAATTTTATAAATTTAGGATGGATAAAATTATTTAAACCAGAAGATTAATGTAATATGTGATCAAATATTAAAAGATTTTTTGTGTCAAATTATAATTCTTAGGCATATATCTCGAGTTATATATTTACAAAAGAGGAACTATTTAGTTCCTCTTTTATGTTAATATACCAAATTGCACCAAATTAGATAGGAGTGATTTTATGAAGTTAATATTAATAAGACATGGACAAACCCAGGGGAATATTTTAAATGAGCAAGGAATTAACCTATTTACAGGTGCACTAAATAACAGATGTACAGATTTAACCGAAAAAGGGATAGAAGCAGCTAAAAAATTAAAAGATAATCCAATTATTAAGGAGATTTCGAAGGTTTATTGTTCAGACTTAAAAAGAGCTATAGATACAGCCAGACTTGCAAAACCAGGTTATGAACTTCATATAGATAAACGTTTAAGAGAAAGAAGTTTAGGCGATTTTGAAGGAAAGTATCCAGAAGATTTAGAAGATCATGAAAACTATAAAAAATACTTTGCAGATGAAAATTATAAAAAATTTAGAAGGGATTTTATTCAAAAAGCTCCAAATGGAGAAAATTATACAGATGTAATAGAAAGAACAAAAGATTTTTTAGATTCATTAAAAATGGATGAAGACATAACAATAGGAATATTTTCGCATATGCATTGCATAAGATGTATTTTCTATAACTTACTTAAATTTGAGCCAAAGGAGAAAATTTTTAATTTAAAGATAGAAAATTGTGAACCTTATGTAATAGAAAGAATACAAGACAAAACATTTAAATTAACATCACATAATTTAGATGACTTATTTAATAAAATTTGTTGGTAAAGGAGTTTTTATGGAATATAGAAAGATCAGTTTAGAAGAATTAGATAAATTAAAGAATCTTTATGCTTATGAGAACTTTGAAGAATTTAAGAAGTTAATTATAAATGATATATCAAATGGAATAAAAAATATTTTTGTTATAGAGGAAAATAAAAATTTAATTGGAGAAATAACAGTAACATATAAGTCTGATTCACCAAATGAAACTATAAAAAATATAAGAGTATATTTGGGAGCATTTAGAATTCATAAAGCATATCAAAATAAAGGATTAGGACAAAGATTACTTAAATATGTGATAGAAGAAATAGAAAAAGAATTAAATGTACCAAAAGAAGATATAATAATTAGTATGGATGCAATACAAGAGCCAATATCATTACAAGAACCGGTATATGGAGACAACACAGATAATATATATGTAATGGATCAGATAAGCGATAAAAAAAATACAGATGAACACTGGGCAGACAGTTTAACAATTTCATCAGCAATACAAAAGCTTAATGATAAAGAAAAAATGATAATAAATAAAAGATTTTTTGAAGGAAGAACACAAATGGAAGTAGCAGACGAAATCGGCATATCACAAGCACAAGTATCAAGACTTGAAAAAAACGCAATAGATCACATAAAAAGAATATATAAACAGAACTAATACTATTAATAATAATACAAAAATAAA
>ENA-OUQW01002471-OUQW01002471.1-human-gut-metagenome-genome-assembly--contig:-NODE-2471-length-15349-cov-6.890741_pt1 | contig 15349 bp, 9 predicted proteins | sample MGYA00248464_ERZ548849 | MGnify/ENA primary metagenome ERZ548849 (study PRJEB26491, sample SAMN04978193) | human gut metagenome | host: Homo sapiens | study: EMG produced TPA metagenomics assembly of... | reverse complement strand
TAAGCGCCCGGCAATATCTGAATAAGGTGGCGGACGACCCGCGTGCATGGAATGATTTCGGTGTGCTGGCTTACCTGGAAGGTGACCGGAAGAAAGCCGAAGAGTGGTTCCGCAAGGCACTGGGCATAGAGCCGGAAAAGGCGAGAAAGAACCTGGGGAAAATGAAGAATGAGGAATGAAGAATGAAAGAGTAAAAGAGTGACAACAATTAATAACCATATAAAACGTAACAGATTATGAAAACATTAGCTAAATTCTGTCTGTGCCTTTCATGGGTGATTCTGCCATACCTGATGACAGGCTGCACCTCTGAAGTGGAAACAACGCCCGGCGGGACTCCCGAAATACCGGAGAACCCGCAGGCCAATGACCCTAACCGCCGTTCGGTGGTAATTTCCCTGCAAAACAAGCTGATTCTTGTGAACGGTACGCCGGAAAGCCGTGCCGTGACCCGCGACGACATAGCCGAAGACGACGAAAACCGTATCGGAAGTTTTGATATTTATGCTTTCGGCAGTGATAAGGAGGAAGGGCCTTATACGTTTCAGGAACGTTTTGCCTACCGGCCGGATGCCGGAACACTGCCCGCAGGGGCTTCTCCACTTGAACTAAAGGTAGACGAAGCCGCAGGGAAAGTGAATGTGGTGTTTTATCCCCGCAAGGGATTGTTCACCAAATTCTATTGTGTGGCGAACCAGACCGAACTGACTGATGCTGCGGGGCACGCATACGCTGATTATCAGCCGTTACAGCAAGCTTCGCAGGCCGGTATGTCGGGAGACGTGGTAACGGCACCCGGCACACCTACCGAGAACGACTTCATCAAACTGAACACCCCGCTGCTGCAACCCACCGGATTCTTGTCCGACGTCCTGCTTGCACCGCTGCCCATGTCAGGAGCCAACGCACAGCCCACTGACCTGCGCGAGTACAGCATGGGAACTTATGTACGGCTCAATATCTCACTTGTCCGCGCTGTGGCACGTTTCGATGTGGTGAACGATGAGATTAAGTCCCACTTCACCATCACCGACATTTCTATGGGCAACGGCCGTCAAGGAGTGACGTTGTTCCCCATCCGCCCCGTAGGTGATGTACCTGCCACGCCCGGCCAACTGATTACCTACCCCTACCGCCCCTTCGACGGGCTGAACGCCAACGCAGGCATCACCACCAAAGCCTTCTATTGCTACCCGTGCAAGGCTATGGACGAAGGATTCCTGATACTGAAAGGATTGTATGCCGTAAATATGACGGACAAAAAGGAAGAAGTGGCCTACCGCATCCCTTTCGAACGTGTGACGGACGGTGACGGAACCCGTATCGAGATAAACCATAACCATCGCTACACAGTGCAGATTACCGAGGCAGACCCGTTCGAAGTAAAGGCCAACATCCGGCTGGTGGATTGGGAAACGGGAGACAATATAGAGGATTACGTGCCTGACAACGGGTTGGAGACTATTACCGTAGGTGAGTTGATGCCCGTAGATGAAACCACTTACGATGCTAACACTAATATTGTTCAATTGGTACTCAAGAAAGGTAGTAGCTGCACCGTCATCACCGGCTCCAATGCCGGGGTGGAGGCAAAACTTACCTACTACGGCGGCACTCCGGAAACTGAATGGCTGAAACTGGAAGAAGCATCCGTTACCACCACGCGTGCAAGCTCCACACAGCAGATGAAGTATAAAGTCTCTTTCAATGAAGACTATACAGGCAGCAGTTATCCCCGCGGTATCCTATGGTTAACAGACAAAGCAGGAGGTGGAGAAGAAGTGGTGCTGATAGATAAAGCCTTTGGTATTCCTGAAGTGGAACCCACAAGCGGTGACATGGACCCGAACGGGATAAACAAATGGGATAAAAACGATAACACACTCTATCTGGTACAGACAACCACTGCTGGAGCTTTTTCCACAGGCAAGATAACTATCACTTCGGCGGGTGGTAGTAAGATTGAACTCCCTGCAGATTCGGACATCACCGTCAGTCCGACTTCAAGCGAAAGCGCCATGCAGGAATACACCTTTCAGTGGGCAGCTACGGATGCTGCCGACTTAACAGAAAAAGAGATTGATGTGAACGTACTGAATACTTCAGACGAAACGAAAATCAAGAATATCAAAGTGAAACTGTTGCCCAACCGAATTGATAACTTGCAATTAGATAACCCTGGAACAGGTTTCGGTCTCTCGGAGGTAAAGGCCACCACTGCCCAGCTTGCTATGCCTATTGCCAAAGGACAATTCACCCTGACAATGGACAATTACAGCGAACCTGCTGTAAGCCAACATCCATCGTGGCTGAAAGTCACGCCTGTATCTACGCGCAGCACCCCCACGGGCAAGACGACGAGTTTCACTTTTGAACTGGATGAGAATGCAGAGAGTTTTGATGATAATACGCCATTAGTGTTCACCAATGCTTCGGGCGGTACGGGGATGACAGTAAATATCACGAAGGAGTTCCAGGCGCCTACGATTACGGACGTGACTGGCGCAACGCCGTCTGCCAACCGCTTTGCGGACAACACCATATACCTGCAACATACGAAAACGGGCACCTCCACTACGAAGAAAATCCGCGTTTATTCATTGGGAGGACACACGATGGTAGCCCCCAGCTTTAACGGGTTCTATAAATCTTCGACCAAAGTGAATAATTCGACGACCGATTATATCATTGGCAGTAATTCGCAAAATGATAATAATTACAGCGACACTGAAAGTTATGCGATATCTGTAAAGAACGCGAAGGATGAAAGCAAAGTTACAAACTTAAGTATGCAGTTCAGGTCGTCGCTACCGTACCTGGAAAATTCCAGTTCGTTTACCCTCACGAAATCAAATACATATTTCATTATTTACTTGGAGGATGATGCGGCTTTGTATGGAAAAACCTCAGCCAAGTTCAAACTCTATTCCGAATGCGGATTCTCGATAAGTCCAAGTCAGCAACCGAAAGTAACGATTACCCGCACAAAGGTTTGGAGCCAGGACTCTAAATATGACGAGTTCAGCCTGTCTATCCCGAGTGGCCTTTGGTTTGATAGTAGCATATATGGCCTTGGATTAGGGGAGTACTCACTCACGCCCCTCAATGAGAACAATTACTACAACGGATATAAGATATATGTGATGAATAAAATACCGATTGCTGACGGATATTTAGCGTATAAAATAGGTAACAGTTTCTATAGCAAAATTTCTTCAAAAAACAAATCGCCCCAGGATGCCAGAGCATTATGCTCAAATACCCTGTGGATGATACCGGTTGAAAAAGATATTCGGGAGGTTATTGCCCCAAAACTTCCTACGGTTTTGAATGACCAAACAACTTTTAGCAGAACGCAATTTTCAAACCTCTTAAATATCATACCTGCCGGCAGCAGTGGGCGGCTTATGATAGACACTTCACGAATGGGCACAACGAACGTGTTGACAATGAGATTCTCAAGTACCACAAGTAGTTTTAGCTATGGATGGGATTCGCATCTCGCCCCAAATGGTTCCACTAGCGAAACCTGCTTTATACTGAGACATGATTAAAAACCGGAAACGTAAGCGGATTACAAATCGTCCCGGCGGATTTGCAATCCGCCGGTATCAATCTGACCATCCCTTCATTGGGCATAGCTGGTAACAGCACATTCGTTCTTTGACATGTTGGAATGATTTTTATAATGCAAAATCTATAAATTAGCCGAATCGTATTTAGATAAAAACATCAATTAGTCGAAATACGTTTAGACAAAATCGAGGATTAGCCGAAGTATGTTTAGGTAAAACGAAAGATTTCCTTTATCTTTGTCATGATTGAAATCAAAATCAGTTTAGTATGGAGAAGACTCTTATTCGTCAGAACCCGCAATGGAATGGCAAAACCTTTGAGAATTTATGTCAGCGGAATATTATGGACAATCTGCTGAAAAAGAAGAATATGCGCCATGTACAGATATTGACAGGTGTGCGCCGGTGTGGCAAATCTACAGTATTCAAGTTACTGATTAATGACTTGATGCAGTCCGATGTAGACGGTAAGTCCATACTGGTTCTCAATCTGGACGACCCGCAGTTTATTCCTTTTTGGGACGATTCATCCAAATTGTTTGGAGTGATAGAAAACGCGGAACGCCTGACCGGGGTGAAAGTTAAGTATTTGTTTCTGGATGAGGTTCAGCACCTGTCGAACTGGGAGGTTTTTGTAAAGAGCACTTATGACAGTGAAGTCTTTACGAAAATATATATCACGGGGTCTAACTCCCAACTACTACAAAACCGTTTTTCGGCACTGCTATCCGGACGTTATTTTGAAAATGAGGTACGTCCGTTTTCGGTTACTGAGATATTCCGTTCGCAAGGCATTTCTACATTACTGGACTGTTACAGCCAAATACCGAAGGTACTCCGCATCATGGACAATATCCTGGCATTCGGCTGCTTTCCCGAAATTGTATTGGGAACTGTAGATGATGACATCAAGCAGGAGTTACTTAAAAGCTATTTTGAATCCATTGTACAGAAAGACTGCATTGTATATAACAACATACGTGATACTCCTTTGTTTTACAGGCTGGTAAGCTATCTGATGCAGAATATGGGAAGCCGCTTTTCCATACCAGCCATAGGGAAAGCATTGAATAGCAATGATAATACGGTTTCTACTTATATCAATTATTTATGTGACAGTTATATCTGTGTGGATATGCGCAATTTTTCCTATTCTTTGAAAGAGACAACCCGTTCACAGCATAAATGCTATTTTATAGACAACGGGCTGGTAGCGGCAAACGTATTCCGTTATTCCCCACAGAGTGGAAGCGCTTTGGAAAACCTGACATATAATGAACTTAAAAACAAAGGATTCGAGAATATTTCGTTCGACAACAGCAAAACCGAATGCGATTTTATCGCCTATAAAAACGGTGAAGCTTACGGCTTTCAAGTCTGCTACGAGTTGAATGACATGAATCTAAAACGGGAACTTGCAGGATTCAATGTAGAGAAACTTACTTTAAAGAAGAAAACCCTGCTTACCTATAACCAAAAAGCAACATATGACAACATAGAAGTTCTCCCACTCTGGGAATGGGCCTTATCCGAATAGAGTAGAATTACACCTATATATTTTAATCATTCCAACATGTCAAACGAACTTTCGTACTTTGACATGTTGGAATGATTTTTTTTGTGAAATCCCCTCCCGTTTCGACGGATTATCAATCCGCTGAACAGCTTTTCTCCAAGAAACTCATTCCCCATGCCCTGATTATCTGATTTATCAACCCGGCAGAACTACGGTTTTACCGACATTACTAATTATAAAAACATAGAGATTATGGCAAACGAAATCAAGTATCAAATCAACGGCCAGTTGGCGGACAACACCGTGACCGTGGACAACAAGGAGGACATGATCCTCGTCCCCGTCTCCATCGGCAACGCGGACGAGAACCGCATCATTGCCGAACTGAAAGCCGAAGACTCCGGTCTGCGTGAGGAAACCATCCGCCACGTCTTCGACCTGCAGAAGCGTGTCATCAAGCGGTTGCTGATGACCGGAGTGAGCGTGAACACAGGGTTATACTACGCCTCCGTCAGCTTCCGAGGCATCATAGAGAACTCCACCTGGAATCCGGCAAAGAACTCCATCGTGGTGAACTTCAACGTAGGCGCCGACCTGCGGGAAGCCATCAAGCAGACCACGGTGGGGATTATCGGCGAGAAAGGCAGCGCCATGTACATCGGTGGCGTGCAGGATGCTTCCACCCGCGCACTGGATGCCTCTGCCACGGCAGGACGTGCCTTCACACTTACAGGCGGCAGGCTGAAAGTAGCGGGAACCGACCCGACGGTGGGTATAACCCTGACAAGCAGCAAGGACAAAGAAACCAAAGTTACCGAAGACCTCTGGGTGACAAACGACCCTTCTAAACTGACATTCATTATCCCCGCCGAGTTGGCTGACGGCACGTATGAACTGCAAGTAACCACACAGTTCAGCGGCAACAGTAAGACGCTGCTGAAAACCCCGCGCAGTGTGACGAAGACCATTTATATCGGTACGGCTCCCTCAGGAGGAGGCAGTAGCAGCGGCGGAGATGGCGGCATAGAGGAAAACCCGTTGGGATAAAATAAGCAACAGCAACCGGCAGCCGCACTGTTACGGGTGCCGTAACCGGTCACTTGCGGGTGGCGTAACAGTACTATTACGACCGGCGTAACTGACCGTTTACGGGTGCTGTAACAGTACGGGCCGATAAAAGCCTTATAATAAGATTATTAACTTTCAAATAAAAGTATAGACAAATGATAAAAAAAAGTAACATGCTTTGGATGCCCGCCCTGCTGGCCCTGCTTGCAGGATGCAGCCAGAACGAGTTGGGTATTGACGACGCTCCCACAGGCGGAGCGCAAGGCAAAGAAATCCGTCTCGTATTCAGTGGCGGAGGAGAGTCGCAGGAATACACCCGCGCCATCGCCTCCGAGAGTGAAAACCAGATTGACAATCTGGACATCTATGTGTTTGCCGCCACCGCCGACGGCGGAGACTACCAGTACCTGGAAACGTGGAAAGCCGCCGCGGAAGACAACACCGCAGCCAAAACCTTCAAACTGAGCGGTGCCGGAACCGACCGGAAAGCATCCATCTTCCCCACGGAACTGAAAGGCATCCCCAACCTAAAACTGTATTGCGTGGCAAACAGCACCACGCTCTACCAGGCTGACGGAACCGCAATCAATCCCCTGACGGCAGTGACCACCAACGCCGCCACCGGAGCCATCGAGACCGAAGGTACGAAAGCCGGGGATTTCGAAAAGTACTTCACCGCCAAACTCCTCCCGACAGGCACCGCCCTGGGCACCCCGCTGGTGATGACCGGAAGCGGCACGACGAAGATACTGGGCAACATCGCCACGGTGAACATCGAACTCAAACGCCGCGTGAGCCGCTTCGACATCGACAACGAATCCGCCAAGACGGGACTGATTATCGAAAGCGTATCGCTGGGCAACGGACGGAACCAATCCACCGTGATGCCGGGCACGCTGGCTGAACTTGATCCTGCCGGACGCACCGCCAGCCTCATCCAGTACCCCACCGCCGAAGGCAGCTACCTGATGCTGCCCAAAGCCAACCAGGGAGTGACGGAAAGCGCCCTCTATACTTATCCGCTCAAGGATACGGACAAGGCGTTCCTCATCATCAAGGGCAAATACCAGAACCCGATGCAGAAAGACCCCGTTCCGGTGGAGTACCATCTTGATATACAACGGGTTCCCGATGGCGGCGGAGCTGCCACGTTCATGGATGTAGTAGCCAACACCCGCTACACCCTGCACATCAAGGAAGTGATGGAAGCCACCATCACCGCTTTCTTCGAAATCGTGGACTGGACCAGCGGCGGCGGAGTCATCATCAAACCCGATAACGCAGCGCCCGTGGTGACTGCACTGAGTGTGGAAGGAACCGACACGCCCGTCACCACCAAGGAAATCAACGTGACCGCCGACGGTACGGAGAAAACCATCACACTGACCGCCACGGCCAGCGGTAAAGTACAGCCGAAGTTCAGCACCACAACCGGATGGGACATCGACTGGTTGACACATGACGAAGCCAGTTACCAGTCGGAAGTGGTGGACGGAGTGATTACCACCACCATGACCTTCAAATACACACTGACTGATGGCACCCCGTACGTCCCTGTCACATTGACACTTGCCAACGAATCGGCTTCACAGGATGAATCGGTATACACCAAACTGACCATCGTGCCGCCCGCCACAGCCCCGGTACTGGATTTCGCCACACCGGATGCGGCTACGGGGAACTTCAACCTGTACGATAAGGCAAACAACAAGCTCACGATGTATAAAACGAGCAAGAGCCGCATCACGCTCGGGGCAAGCTGTCCCTTCGGCACGAAGTTGGTGTTGCCTAACACGCTTCCCTGGCTGGAGGTATCGAAAGCTACCACAGGTCCTACCCCAAGCACCACGGGCACACCCGACACGGATGTATCCGTTGCCACTCCGGTAGAAGAGTACTACACGCTCACGCTAAAGGATGTAACGGCAAGCAGTGACGCGAACAGCAAGTTCGAAATCATCAGTCTGGGTGATGCTGCCAAGAAACAGGAACTGACGGTAGAACTGCTTGAGCCTGCCATTACGGCGATTGAGTTGACCGGTACTCCGGGCGGAGCCGCCTATACCGACAATAAGATTACCGATGTGCCCCGCACCGCCGCAACCACCGTTGAAGTAAAGGTGACTTCCCCGCAGGGTGTGACGGCGAGCACATTGTCATCCTGGTTCACCGTTGCAGAGACTTCTGCCTTTACAAGAGACAATCCGACGGATGCCACCGGACATCAGACTTTCACCCTGACCGTGAAAGATTCCGTCACCGACTTCACCGCCGCACCGATTGTGCTGAAAAACAATATCTCGGGCATGGAAGACGTGACAGTGCTGGTAAGCCCTGCCGCACCCGTCGCTCCTTAATTCAGCAATATAAATCCCGTGAGTTGTTTGTATGGACTATCTCAATTCCCCTCCTCCAGTTGGAGGAGGGGTGGTAGGTGGGAAAAGAATTCCTTAGCCTTGTGATTCATAGGTATTCCGTTGTTTTACCTACCACCTCCCCCTACGGGTACTCCTCCTCCCCGGGAGGAGGAGAATTGAGATACTCTTTCAACAATATGAATAACTCGCAAAATATCAGTAAATAACCGATTAATAACAATAAGATCATGATTAAAAACAGAAAACAGTTTTCCGCATGGGTGATAGGCTTGCTTGCCCTCTCACTTGCGGGTTGCAGCGAAGCGGAAGTGCTGCCAGCAACCACTCCCGGAGATGACCCGCTGGCCGGTGACCCCACACGCCGCGAAGTCATCCTCGGCTTCCAGAACAAGCTGAACATAAAGACGGTGGGTACCGATACCCGTGCCGCTAACGCCCGCGTCGCCACCACCCGTGCCGACGATGCCATAGCCACCACCGAAGAGAATGAAATCACTTCACTGGACATCTATGTGTTCTCCTCGGACAAGGAGGAAGGCCCGTACACCTATCAGGAGCGGTTCTGCTACCGTGCAGATGGTTCCACCGTCCCCAACGCGACCAAAATCATTCTGACCGTGGAAGGTAACAACGTGGCACTCGCCACGCTGCGCCCCAAGAAAGGCCTGTTCACCAAGTTCTACTGCATTGCCAACCAGCCGAAGCTGCTGAAAGCCGGAGCGGAATACACCGTTTTCACCCCGCTGGAACAAAGTTCCCCTGGGGCAGATTATAACGTTGTGACAAAGGCGGGTGTACCGACCGAGACGGATTTCCTCACCTTCACCACCCCGTTGCTGGACCCTGCCGAAGCCACCGACATATTGCTGACGCCCCTGCCGATGGTAGGTTCTTACAGCCCCGCGCTCGACTTGCGGGACATCAGTATGGGTTCACGCACACGTATCAACATGACGCTTTCGCGTATCGTCTCCCGTTTCGACATCATCAATGATGAGAAATTGTCGCATCTCACCATTACCGGCGTATCGATGGGGCACGGCCGCAAAGGCGTTACTTTCTTCCCGGTGGTTCCTGTGGAGGATGCCGACCCTACTAAAACGCTCATCACCTATCCCGACCGTGACTTTGACGGTGCCGATGCCAATAAAGGCACGCAGACAGGCGCTTTCTACAGTTATCCCAGCCCGATTGCGGACAAGGGGTATCTGATTATCAAGGGCAAGTATGCGCTGAACATGACGGACATGCCGCAGGAGGTGAGTTACATGGTGGATTTTGAACAGTCGGTAGCGGGTACGGGCGGTTACATCGAGGTGAAGCCCAACCACCGGTACACGGTCCGCATCACGGATGCCGACCCGTTCAAACTGGATGTGAACATCACCGTCTCGGACTGGACGGACGGAGGGGATTTCGAGTATCAGCCGGAAAATGAACTGGTTATCGGGACGCTGGCAGAATCTGGGGCAACTACCATTGCTGGTAATAATGAAGCTACCGTCTCCCCGGATGAGACCGAATATTTCAGCATCCCTTTCACCAGTAATTCGGAAGCGGAATGCAGCATTGTCTATACAAGTTCGCCGGGCGGAAGTGCCGAATGGTTGAAGACGGAAATCACGAAGGATGTGGTGACCCGTGCCGGATCGACTGCTTATACTTGCAAGGTGTCAAAAAACACAGAGTATACAGGCAATCTGTTCCCGAAAGCCATCATTGTATTGCGCAGCAAGGCGGGACGTGAGGAGAGCCAGATTGTGGTGAAAGCCTCAGTAGGAGTACCTACGGTGGCTGCAGCGGCAAGTACGCCGTCGGAACCGACTGGGGCTAATTCCTATACGGCGGGTACTGAATCGCCGGATGTAACAACCGGAGTGCTCAGTATGCAGAAACAGGAGAATGCAGGCACTACTTCGTCCATGAAACTTACCGTAACCGCCAAAGGTGGCAGCAAGCTTTCCGACCTGCCCGCCTGGCTGAAAGCGGACAAAGTAATAGGGCATGAGACTGAAGCCGTGGAATACACCTTGACACTGGATCAGAGTGCGAAGGGGTTCCCGACAGGACCATTCCCAGTCAATGGGGCGGCGACCTTTGAAATCCAGAATCTTTCGGATGCGACAAAGAAGGTGACGGTAACGGTGAATGTGACGGAAGCTGCGGCACCGTAAAGAAAGGACAAGGAACAATGAAAAAGGTCTTTGTTACATAAGAAAAAACTTTTGAAAATAAAGAATCGGGTAGGAAGAGAACGAAAGGATTTTCTTCCTACTCTTGTTTTCACATCTCCCTTTTTGATACAAACATGAATGATAAATTCAAGAAAAGCATTGTTCAATACAAAGAACAGCCTATCTTTGTATTCAATCAATGAGACTCTAAGCTCCGAAAGAAGTCTTCACAGAATATGACTTAAAGGTATGCCAAACAAAATATTCACTTATAGAATTTAGAAAACATGAGTAAAACTATATATACAATAGATTCAAGAGATAATACCATGCTCGAAGTTATGAAACAATACTTCAAGTTATCTGACTTACAGATGAGTAAAGAGATTAATAATATGCACGATATCTTAGTAGAACAATTAGAGAAAAAAGGCATATCATATTCAGCACTAAAGTCCGTTTTAGTCCCTCAAAAGAAACGCCATGAGATTCTTCTCGTATTTGACACTTCACAAATAGAAGATGAATGGTATGGGATAGCATGTCATAATGCTGTAATCAGGCTCTTAGATAAATCTGAGTCCCATAGTTTCTTGTGCGGAGATTATATTTCTAAAATCAATGCCTCACAGGAAAACGCGAACTACCTATTATATCGAAATTTATCAGAGCATATTGATTTATCCAAAATCGAATACAAATCAAGTGAACAGCTATTCTTTATTTACATTAATAACGTCTCAGACAGATTTATAGACAGGCTCAGAAACGGTCTGTTAAATTTCCAAGGATTTGTAGGAATAGTTGATGTGACATTATCTTCTGTACTGAAAATTTACACATCATCCATTCTCACAAATGGTTTCATTCAGTATCATGACCTTATATTGCAACCTTCATCTGAGCATGATGATTCTTTCAATGTTGAAGACAAGAATGAACTTGGTTATGACTTTGCTGCCAATGGATTTAAAGTTCGTTGCATATATGCAGATTTGTTTGGCCTGTTTTTAACCTACAAAATAGAACGGTTGTATTTTAATATTTTGGATACTTCTGACCAAGCTATGGCTATCAATTCCATAACCCCTGTTTTTCAACGTCTGAACACGTCCCATATTATTGTTACTCCTGAAAAATTAGAATATCTCAAACAAAACAAAGGTGATACAATGAAGAGAATAGGTCTTAGCGACATCACTCCTGAATATTTAGCCCAAAAGATAAAGGAGAATATAAATTCTAATTACCTTTTCTGTATGGAGTTTAATGATGTATATCAAATTGCCAAGTTCAATATAATCCTTGAAATCAATTCTTACAAAATACAATTGGGACTAAAATATGATTACGCTAATAATACACTATCGCTAATTACTATGTATTAAGTGATTATTAAGTCTTCTCCAATAAGTGACACTTACCTCCCCTTCATCTTCCCCAAAATCTTAGGGAACTGCCAAAAGAACAGTAACGTGCAGCAAATCGCAGCCGTAGCATCAGATATTGCCTCAGCCGCATATACTCCGGTCACTCCCATAAAACGGGGCAGTATCAGTGCCAACGGAATCAAAAGAATCGCCTTACGGAGCAAAGCGATAAAAATGGATATCTTGGCTTGTCCCAATGCCACAAACATATTCTGGCAAGCACGTTGCAACCCGAAAATGGTCATACCACCCAAAAAGACAGGCATTGTCCAACGAACCGTCTCTATCAGCCGTTCATCACTCGTAAAGGCTGATGCAACCGTTGAAGGGAACAGAATCATAAACAACATCAGAATCAAGTTGAAGGAAAACATGGTAAACAAGGCAATACGGAAACAATCCTTCACACGCTGCCTGTCTCCATGCCCATAATTGTAGCTCACAATCGGGACAAAGCCTTGCGCAAACCCCGTCAGCGGCACACTGGCAAACTGCATCGAGGTCTGTAAAATAGTCAATGCACTGACGTAGATATCTCCAAACTCCTTCAAGCTACTATTCAACACAAAACCTACCAAGCTCTCCGTACTTGCCATAATGAATGGAGATACACCAAGAGCCAGCATCGCAGCTACAATTCCCCGGTTCAATTTCATATAGCGTCGTTCAAGAGGCAGAGAAGCCTTTCGGGAAAAAAGGAAAGACAATACCCACGCAGCACTGCAAGCCTGTGAAATCACCGTAGCCAAAGCTGCACCTTTTACTCCCATATCGAACCAGAAGATAAAGATAGGATCAAGAACGATATTCAATAAAGCTCCGATCAGAACAGAATACATGGCAATGGCAGGACGTCCCTGGGCATTGATAAAAGAATTCAGTCCGGTGGAAATCTCCACAAAGATGGTTCCCAGCAAATAAATGGAGAGATAATCGACGGCATATCCCAAGGTATGCTCTGAGGCACCTGTAAAAAGCAGGATAGGCTCCATAAAGGTATAGGCTATGGAAGAAGTCAGCAAAGTGAACAGAATCAGCATGACAAAACCGTTCCCCAATATCTTCCCGGCACGCTGGCGGTCACCTTGTCCGAGGGCTATGGCAGCCAGTGGCGCACCACCTCCACCTACAATTGCCGAAAAAGAAGAAATCAGCACGACAAGAGAAATGGTTACCCCCACGCCTGCCAACGCATCGGTTCCGATGCCCGGTATGTGTCCGATATAGATACGGTCGACAATGCTATAAAGCAAATTGACGAATTGTGCTGCTACTGCCGGAAGCGCCATCTTGAAAACCAATGGCAGCATGCGCTCGGTTCCCAGACGTTCTTCATATTTATTGATCATCTTGATTCTTCTTTTCTAAAAACGGGTGCAAAGGTACGAGAAATAGCTATCCGATTCTCAAAAGTAAATACTAAAATGACTATATAGGACAACTCTTTATAAGAGAAATGCCCTATTTTTGTGCCAAATGTACATGAATCACCCAGCCTCAGCCCCAAGGACGGAACTGATAACGGACATATACATATCTGTTGTAAGGAAATAATAACTTACTAACATAAAAAAACAAAGTACTATGGGAAAAATTTCAGAAATCATGCTGTTGAAGCAGCCGGAACATGCAGCTCTTGTAGTTGAAGTGCAAACTGACATGCAGGGAATGTCTAAGGCCATCGGAGAGAATTTCGTAGCAATAGATGCCTTATTCAAAGAGCAAAACGAAATCACAACAGATATCCCTTTCGTGGAATATCCTGAATTTGAAAGTCTGAATGAGCAGAATATCCGGATGATTATCGGATTGAAATCATCCGGGAAGTTGCAAGAAAAAGGAGATATCAAATCTATCATAGTTCCGGAAAGGAAAATACTCTATTGCCTGCACCGAGGAAATTATAACGAACTGGCAGCCCTGTACAATGAAATGATGGAATGGATAAAAGCAAATGGCTACCAGGGTACCGGCGCCTCTATCGAATATTACTATACCGGACCGGATGTGCCCGAAGAGGAACAGGTGACGAGGGTGGAGATGCCGCTGAAATAAAACAGATCCAAATAAAGAGCAAGCGGGATATTAGCAAGAATGGACAACCGTATCTGATTATTTGGTGCTACTTTTGCAATTCAAATCATACGGCATGAATATACAAGAAAAGAGTAAAATAGAGTATCGTTCCAGGATTAACCGGGTGATGGATTACATAGATATGCACCTCGGCCAGCCACTCGAACTAAAGGGCATTGCCGAAATAGCCAACTTCTCACCTTTTCATTTCCACAGGATATTCACATTCCTGATAGGAGAAACGCCCATCGACTATATACAACGCCTCCGGGTGGAAAAAGCGGCATGGAAATTACAGAACGAACCGTCACTGCCTGTCACGGAAATTGCATATAGCTGTGGTTTCGGAAGCATATCCTTATTCAGCAGGACTTTCAAGAAATATTTCGGCATCACTCCCACGCAATTCGGTAAAGAGGAAAAGCCTATCTATGCACATCATGGGATGCTGTTTAGCAAGAATGGGCAAATGCTCCGCAAGAATTTGACAAGCAAGACGGATTATGATTCCGACCTTTGCGAAGTAGAACTAAATAACATTTATTTTATGAAAGCAAACATCGAAATCAAAGAAATGCCGGAAATGCAAGCGATTTATTGTCGGTACATTGGCCCGTTCCACCTGGTTGTTCAGGCTTATGAGAAAGTAATTAAATGGGCTGAACCGAGAGGACTGTACATCCAGAATGTAACCAAAACGGCTACGGTGACTCATGATGATCCATCTGTCACGGAGTTGGACAAGATCAGACAAAGTGCCTGTATCATTGTGAACGAAGACGTGAAAGTGGAGGGTGAAATCGGAAAGATGGTCATTCCCGGTGGTAAGTATGTGGTGGGACACTTTGAGATTGGAACCGATGAGTTCCAGAAATCATGGAACACCATGTGCAAGTGGTTTACCGAAAGCGGGTATCAACAAGCGGACGGATGTACGTATGAGCTATATCACAATAGTCACCGGACACATCCTGAGAATAAGCATATTGTGGATATCTGCATACCGATAAAGCCTTTGTAAAATGCTTATGCATTCTTTTCACCACAGATTACACGGATTGGCACAGATTATCTATATTGATAATCAATTATTTAATTTTAATCTGTGTCAATCCGTGTAATCTGTGGTGAG
>ENA-OUQW01002468-OUQW01002468.1-human-gut-metagenome-genome-assembly--contig:-NODE-2468-length-15364-cov-3.593572_pt1 | contig 15364 bp, 16 predicted proteins | sample MGYA00248464_ERZ548849 | MGnify/ENA primary metagenome ERZ548849 (study PRJEB26491, sample SAMN04978193) | human gut metagenome | host: Homo sapiens | study: EMG produced TPA metagenomics assembly of... | reverse complement strand
CAGCGACTGGCAGATTTCGCTTTGCACCGGCAAGGAACGCCTGAAAGGCGAAGACGGCAATAAGCTGCATCCGACCCAGAAGCCGGAAGCGCTGTTGTATCGCGTGATTATGGCTTCGTCCAATGTCGGCGACGTGGTGCTTGACCCGTTCTTCGGAACGGGAACGACCGGTGCGGTAGCCAAAAAGCTGGGACGTCATTTTATCGGTATTGAGCGTGATGCGACTTATGTTAAAGGCGCTCAGGAGCGGATTGACGCGGTTGAAAGAGTTGACAACGAGCTGTGTCTGGAATTCAGCGCGAAAAAGCGTCAGCCGCGTATTCCTTTCGGGGCCGTGGTCGAGCGCGGATTACTGTCTCCGGGCGATATTCTTTATGATGCAAATAAAAAACATTGTGCGGCGGTTCGTTCCGACGGAACCATCAAGAGCGAAAAAATGGAAGGCTCAATTCATCAGGTCGGCGCTGCCGCTCAGAATGCGCCGGCATGCAACGGCTGGGTTTACTGGTATTATCAGGATCAGAAACGCGGTTTGGTTTGTATTGACGAGCTGCGTCAGGTTGTCCGGGCCGAGTTGTATCCGGAATAAAAGTTCTCTAAAGCGACGAAAAAGCCTGATCCCCAATTCAGGCTTTTTTCTTGTACGGCAAATAATTTCTGATTGTTGAAAAAAAAGATTGTATGCCGTCTAAAAGCAGGTTATAACTGACTTAACTTGAAAATTTGAGACAGAATTGAAGATTCAATGCAAAAATGGTACCGCAAAGACAATAAGAACAAGGAAAAAGGGCCAACAAATGCAAACAGTCAGGTACAGCAGCGCAATTTTGCGGCGATTGATTTGGGGACTAATTCCTGCCGTCTGGTGATTGCGACGCCGACCCCGGCTGCGTTCAGAATTGTGGAAACTTTTTCCAAAATCACCCGCCTCGGCGAGGGGATTATCAAAGATAACGAGCTGTCGCGTCCTGCAATCAAACGGACGGTGGCAGCCCTGAAAGTCTGTGCCGGCGTGATTAACGAATATGCCCCGATTTACCGTTCGCGTTTTGTGGCGACGGCAGCCTGCCGGCGGGCTAAAAACTGCTCTGAATTTGTGGAGTTGGTCAAGCGTGAGACGGGGCTTAATCTGGAAATTATTTCTTCCAAAGAGGAATCAAGGCTGGCGGTTGTCGGCTGTATTCCGCTGCTTAACCGCAGCATTAAACGGACGCTGGTGTTTGATATCGGCGGCGGTTCAACCGAAATTTCGCTGGCACGGATAACCAACAGCGGCAAAACTTTTATTGAGGGGTTTGTTTCGCTGCCTTACGGGGTGGTAACCATTTCGGAAGCTTTTCCGGAAAAGGAAATGACTTCGCTGGCTTATGATACGATTATTGAGCGGACGCACAAAATTTTGCAGGAATTTGAAGACAAATATCAGATTACCGAGGCTATCCGCAATCAGGAAATTCAGGTTATCGGAACTTCGGGAACGGTAACGGTTTTGGGGGCGGTGCATTTGAATCTGACCCGCTATAACCGTTCGGCGGTTGACGGCATTTCGATTACCCGGCAGGATATTGACCGGACGATTGCGAAAATCAAGCGTTTGGGAGACGAAGGGCGCAAAAGGCACCCTTGTATCGGTGCGCAGAAAGCGGATCTGACCATGGCCGGCTGTGCGATTATCGAAGGGCTGTGTTCTTTTTGGCCGATTGAGGAGATTACGGTGGCTGACCGCGGCATTCGTGAAGGAATCCTATTGGATTTGATGCACGCGCAGTCCGGACATAATCCGCCTGCGGCGGGGCGGCGTTTTCGCCATAACCGGCACCCTTATAACCGGGGAAGACAGGCTAAAAAAGGAGAAAATTCACATGCCAAATAAGTATTTTGCGGCAATCGATCTGGGAACCAACTCCTGCCGTCTGGTGATTGCCGACGAAAAGCGAAATTATGTGTATAAGGATACGCGGCCGGTTCGTTTAGGAGAGGGCATGGCTGCCGATATGCGTTTTACGCCGGAGGCTATGCAGCGCGGTTTTGAGGCCCTGGCTGATTTTCAGAAGCATATTTGCGCCTATAACTGCTGTAAAGTGCGGGCTGTCGCGACGGCTGCCTGCCGGATGGCCGGCAACGGCATGGATTTTGTGCGCCGCGTGGCAGAGCAATGCGGTCTGCAGCTGGAAGTGATTGACGGGGCGGAAGAAGCCAGGTTAAATCTGAAAGGTGCGGTTATGAATTCCAAAGGGCTGGCCCCGTATGTGGTTGTTTATGACCTGGGAGGTGGTTCAACCGAGATTACTCTGGCAACCAATGATGCGGAACAAAAAATTCTTTATACGGTTTCCATTCCTTGGGGGGCGCGGAATGCGGCGGAAACTTTTGGGCTGGAGGACATTTATGACGAGGAGCGCGCGGAAAAGCTGCGCCAGGTCGTAAAAGCTTATACCGATGACTTTAAGGCCAAATCGGGTTACGAACAGCTTAAAGACAAATGCTGTGCCGTGGCAACTTCAAGCAATCCGCTGCGTTTGTCGGCGTGGATTCATCAGCGCGGCGAATATGTGCGTGAGAGGGAAGATGGGCAGGTTTTGCAGGTCTGCGATATGGATCGGGTGATTGCGGAAATTAACGCGATGAGTCGTGAAGAGCGTGAAAAATGCGTTTATATCGGTTCCAAACGGGCACCGATTTTTCTGGCGGCCGGCGTTATTTTCAAAACAATTTATGATGAACTGGGGCTGACTGAACTTATGGCCTCGTTGAAAAGCGCCAAAGACGGCATAATTGAAGAGTTGGCAGAGGAGGCTGCACATGGGTAAACTGACGAAATCGGCCAAGGAAGTCAGGGGCCGCCATCAGCTGACGGTGCGGGTGAAAACTTCAAAATATCGGGACAAATCGTCCAATAAATGGCTGGCCCGGCAGCTGAATGACCCATATGTGGCAGAGTCCAAAAGACTGGGTTATCGTTCGCGAGCTGCTTTTAAGCTGATTCAGCTGGATGAAAAATATAAATTTCTCGGCAAAGGCAAGCGAATAGTCGATTTGGGCTGTGCGCCCGGCGGTTGGACACAGGTGGCCGTGATGCGCAACAAAGGAGCCGGCAAAGTGGTGGGTATTGATATTTTGGAAACTCAACCGGTGGAGGGGGCAACTCTTATTCAGCAGGACTTTACCGAAGACGAAGCCGCCGAAAAGCTGAAAATACTGTTGGACGGCGAAGCGGATATTGTCATGAGCGATATGGCAGCGAATACGACCGGCCACCAGCAGACGGATCACCTGCGAACGATTGCTCTGGTTGAAATTGCCTATACGTTTGCCAAGGAGGTTTTGGCCGAGGGCGGTATTTTTATAGCTAAGGTGTTTAAAGGCGGAGCGGAAGCCGGTTTGCTGGCCGACATCAAGAAAAATTTCCGCAAGGTCAGTCACTGCAAGCCGGATGCGAGCCGGGCAGGGTCGCCGGAAGAGTATTTGGTGGCCGAAGGATTCAAATCTAAAGGGCGGATTTCGGACAGCTAATACAGATTTTGCGAACGACAGCCATCATCACATACTTCTATGTACGCTGCGGTGTCAGTTCTCTTAAATCTTATTGGTTGCCTCGAATTTCGCTTTTTAGGAAAAACTCGTCTAATGGTCATCTAATACGGAAAATGCAGGCCGAAAGAATTCTCGTATATGTCTGTGTATGTCAATTTTAGGAAGGTCAGATGTTAGATAAATCGATTGTTGAAAAAGTTTTGCTGCGGGCGGCGGAAACCGGTGCTGATTTTGCCGAACTGTTTGCCGAGCAGGGGCGAGATTTGCATTTGTCCATGGGGGCCGGGCGGATTAATGCTGCAACCTCAGGGTTGGAAAGCGGTGCGGGTATCCGCCTGTTTAAAGGTGATTTGACATCTTATGCTTATACCAATGATTTGTCGGAAGCAGGCTTAATGAGGGCTGCGGCCAAAGCGGCGGCGGCAATAGCTGAAAACAGGCTAATCAAAAAGATTAACTTAAATGAACAACGATTTGAAAATAATCACAAATTTTCGATTGATTTGTTCGGCAAAAGTCGCGGCGAACTGATTGATTTTATGCGGCGCGGTTCAGATAGGCTTTATGCCGAGAGTCCTCTGATCAGCCGGGCCGATGTCGGTTTGTCGGAAAAACAGCGCCGGGTTCTGGTGGCTAACAGTGACGGCTTGTGGGCGGAAGACGAACGCCGTTATGCACGGTATTCGCTGAGCGTGATTGCGGAAGACGGTTCGGAAAAATTTTCCTGTTTCCGGTCGCGGGGCGGTATGTGCGGCTGCGAATTGTTTGATGCAGGCAAAGCTGAGGCTCTGGCGGCGGAACTGGTGAAAGACAGTGTGGAAATGCTGCGGGCGGAAAATTGCCCGGCAGGGCGTTTGCCTGTCGTCATCTGTCCGGAAATCGGCGGCATTTTGTTTCATGAAGCCTGCGGGCATTCTCTGGAAGCGACGGCGGTTGCGAAAAACGCTTCGGTTTTTGCCGGACGGCTGGGAAGGCAGATTGCCGATGAAAAAGTTACCCTGATTGATGACGGAACTCTGCCAAATCATTGGGGCTCAATCAATATGGACGACGAAGGACACAAAACGCAGCGAAATGTTCTGATTGAAAACGGCATTTTGAAAGGCTATCTGGTTGACCGATTTAACGGCCGTAAAATGGGAATGGCGGCAACCGGCAGCGCCCGCCGGCAGGATTATACCTATGTGCCTACTTCGCGGATGACCAATACCTTTGTTGCAGCGGGAACAGACAATCCGGAAGAAATTGTTGCTTCAACCCCTTACGGAATTTATGTGGCGCAGATAAAAGGCGGTTCGGTTCAGCCGCAGAGCGGAGAGTTCAACTTTTCGGTCAATCGGGCTTATCTGATTGAAAACGGCAAAATTACCAAACCGGTAAAAGGGGCAAAGCTTATCGGAACCGGAGCGGAGGTTTTGATGAATATTGACATGGTGGGCAGCGATTTGGCCGTCGGCGGCTGCGGTATCTGCGGTTCGGCCTCGGGCGGCGTGCCGGTGGGCAACGGACAGCCGACGCTGCGGGTTAAAGAAATGACGGTCGGAGGGCAGAAGTGATGATTGAAGCTTATCTGGATAAATTGGAGCAGGCCTGCCGTGCCAAAGGCATTGATAAATTTGAAATTCGCTATCAATGCGAGGCCAATGCCGCTTTGCAGGTCTATGAACAAAAAGTGAGTGATGCCCGAGATAATTCTTCCGAGAGCGTGTCGCTGGTTGTTTTGCAGGACGGCAAAAAAGGCCGTTTTGAAACGGCTGATTTTGACGAGGCAAAGATTCCGCTGGTTGTCGATGAGGCTTTGGCCAATGCGCGGGCGGTTGATACAGAAGAAACGTTTTTCTTTCACGACGGCAGCGGCGATTATCATCAGGTTGTCCCTTATCAACCCTTGACAGAACTGGCGGAGCTTGACAAAATCCGCTTTTTGAAAGATTTGGAACGTCTGGCTTATGAGGCGGACGAACGAATTAACAAAGTGATTAAAACCTGTTTGGCCGAAGGGCGTCGAACGCTGACAATCCGTAATTCACTGGGGCTTAATCTGAGTCAGGAGACACACCGCGCTTATGCTTATATTTATCTCAGTGCCAAAGACGGCGAGATTGTCAAAACCGATTCCGAGGCCGTTTGTTTTAATCGTCCGCAGGACTTTGACCCGCGGACAATGGTGAAAAAAGCGGTTCCGCGGTTGTTGTCGCGTCTGAATGCGGCAGATGTCAAATCCGGTTCGGTGCGGGCGGTTTTTGAACGGGAAACTGCCGGAGATTTGCTGGCTGCCATGCGTTCGATTTTTTCCAGTTATCATTTGGATACCGGAGCAACAAAACTGAAGGGCAAAATCGGCACAGGAGTGGCTTCTCCGTTAGTCAGCATTGTTGACGACCCCTGGCTGGAAGGCGGTTTGGCAACGGTTTCTTTTGACGGCGAGGGGGTGCCGACAAAATATAAGGAGCTGGTTTCCGGCGGAGTGTTGCAGGGGTTTGTTTATGGTTTGGCTTTGGCTGACAAACATAAAACCGCAACGACGGGAAACGGCGGCGGCGGGCTCCATCCGATGTTTTTTAACCTTTATCTGAAAAACGGCATGTCTTCGCCGGAGGAATTGCTGCAAAAGCTGGAGAACGGCGTTTATATTGATAAGCTGAACGGGCTTGGTGTCGGAATGAATGTGGTTTCGGGCGATTTTTCAATCGGTGCGGAAGGCTTTGAAGTGGTCGGGGGCAAAATCGGCAGAGCCCTAAATCAGTTTACGATTGCCGGCAATATTTATGATTTTCTGCAAAACATTGAAGCTGTCGGCAATGATTTGGATTTGTCGCAGCGCTCGGTGGCTTCGCCGTCTCTGCTGGTAAAAAATCTGACGGCTGCCGGCGGTTAAGATATGTATTGACAGCAGAAAAAAGTCAAAACGCGCAAAAAAACAAAGGAGATGTAAATGCAGAAAGGGGCGCAGTATCAGGCTGTTTGGGAATTAATCAGCGAGATTTTTAAAAATAAAATGCCGGCGGACAATATTATCAACGCTTATGTCAGAGAGCGTAAATACATTGGTTCGAAAGACCGCCGTTTTATTACCGAGACGGTTTGGAAAATTATCCGCAATCGCCGCAAACTGACTTTTGATGCCGGTTCGGACGAGCCACGACGGGTTTTGCTGACCTATTTGCAGGATGAGGATTTTGATTTGCTCTGCGGGGGCGAATACGGATTGGCTCCACTGTCAAAAGAAGAACAAGAATGGCTGAAACGGCGCAATGAAGAAGTTTATCCGGCCGCCGTGGAAGCCGAATGTCCGGATTGGCTGTTTGACAAAGTGAAAGACATTCATCTGCTGAAAGCCCTAAATGAGCCTGCCAGCGCGGATTTTCGCCTTAACAAAGAAAGTCGCGCGCGGGTTATCGAGCAGTTGCAGGGGGAGGGGCTTTATTTTGTGCCGACGCCTTATTCTCCCATCGGCATTCGTTCTGCCGAACGGGTAAATCTGAATAATTGCATTGCTTATAAAGAGGGGTTGATTGAAGTTCAGGATGAGGCCTCTCAGTTGGCGGCAATTTTGGCCGATGTGCAGCCGGAACATAAGATAATCGATTATTGCTGCGGTGCTGGCGGCAAAAGTCTGACAATGGCTTTTCTGATGAACCGGCAGGGGGAAATACAGATTCACGATATTAACCGCAGCCGCTTGGATGCGGTTAAAGAACGGGCGGCGCGACTGGATGTGAAAAATCTGGAAGTTATTGAAGAAGTCGGAGACAGGGATTATGACCGTTTTGTGGTCGATGCCCCCTGTTCGGGAACCGGAACCTGGCGGCGCAGTCCGGATGCCAAATACCGCCTGATGCCGGAAACCTTAAAGGAATTAAACAAAACACAAGCGGAACTGCTTGAAAAAGCGTTTAACCATATCCGCCGAGGCGGGCGGGTCGTGTATATTACCTGTTCAATTTTACGAGATGAAAATGAAGATATTATTGAGGCTTTTCTGGCACGTCATACTGATGCCATACCGGTTAATCTGCGGCATTTGTGGGAAGATAAGCTGGACGGACGCTATCCCGGACAGGATGATTTTATGTTGCGAATGAATCCGCTGTTGACCCGGACAGACGGTTTCTTTGTCTGTATTTTAGAAAAACGCTAGAATTAAGCCCCTCCGCGGAGGGGCCTAGTTTTAAAAACCTTTGCAAGGGTAAAAACGTAGATAATCTTGATATGCGCCTCCTTTCAGTTTAAAGCTATCGTTAGAGGTAACGAAAAACATAGCGCTGTTAAAAGAAGCAAAATTTCCGCCAACCCCCTGTTGCATGCCTACTTCTTTATTGTTTATATACCAATGGCTTTCTCCTGTATTTCTACTGTCAAAAAATGCCCACCCGCAAGAATAGCCAGAGAGTGTTCCTGAGCCAACAGTATAAGTTGTTCCATTGGTACTTAGGGTTTTATAGGAATTATAATTAGGGGCCGTTATTTTGGCGACATCAGCTTTTTTAGTGCAGTTAAAATATGATGTGTTAAAGGGGCACTTCATCGGGGTGTTGACACAGTCTGAAGTTGAGCCGGTATAAGTATATCCGAGGCTTGAGCATGAAGGCTGAACGGCACATTGGGCTTTGGCATAGAGGGGAGCGAGAGAGGTCCAAAGAGCGGCGGCAAAAAAGATGATAGGTTTCATAGATATTCTCCATAATAACGGTTAGATAACAAAATCAGAGTTTGATCCAGCATTTCATCCAGGCGCAGTCTGAAATATTGGTATAGCCGGATTTACAAACCCAGCTCCGGCATTTTGAGGCACAGTCATCATAATGCTCGGAGCAATAGCTGTTTTGCGGCAGCGCAACGTCTTCTCTCTTGTGGCAGTTATCGGGATAGGGTGTTTTGCAGACGGAAGCGCAGGGAGCCGGATAATATTCTTTGCATCCCCATGGGCCGTTGTTGTCCTCGGGGCAGACGCAAGCAGCATATCTGGTGCCGTTGTCGTCGGAGCAGGCCTCCCCTTTAATCTTGGGTGCGTCACAGGAGGCGAAAGGATACTGTGCGGTGTCACAGTAACAGCGATGTTTGCCGCCGCAGACGTCGGCACTGAGGGTACGCGGTGAAGAACAGCTTGCCGGAGTGTAAATGTAAGCGGCATCGCAGCATTTATCATAAATCTTGTCGTTATAAGGACAGGCGCGGTTAAACAGGCCGGAAGCACAGGATGAGACGGCAAACCCCAGCCGTTGGCAATAATCGTTGGAAGGGTCGTCAAAATTCTGTTTTCCGAAATCGTTGAAAGTAAGGCCTTGGTCTCCGACGATAAAATGAACGGCGGCGAGCTTGTAGGAGGGCAGACGGAAATCTCCGTCTGCCGTTGATACGGCTTCAAGATTTTGGCTTTGATTCGTATCTATGAGGCTGGTGTCTGATAAGAGGAACTTTCCGGAAAAGTCGTATTCGACGGAACCGGCGTTAACGGGAGCCGCGGTTAAACACACGGCGCAGCCCAAACCAAGAACAGCTTTCATCATACACCTCTCTATAACTGAAACCATACCTCTTACAGTATGTCATAATTATATTATTGTGTCAATATTTAATGAGAGATAAACTTTGTTCTCGCTAAAACGGGTAGAACGTTTGTGTAAGACGATGCTTGACTTTAAAATAGTTTGGTGTAATTTATTGGACAAAATTATATAATTTTGTATTTAGTATTCATTTAAATTTGTTTCATTATGAAAAAATCAGAAAAGCTGCGGGAAGTGGCGGAAGTTATTGCCGCGTTGGATTTGAAGTTTCCTTTTTCAGAGATTGTTGATCATTTGAGTGAGGAATTGTCTGCATTGCATGAGTTGCCGCTGCCGGTGGTTTATAAGGTTCCGACACATCAGGGGCTTCCTTTGCCGAGTGCATCGCGGATTTTTTGCCCCAGTCTGGCTTGTTCGGCAATTTGTGTCGGAAAGTATTGTCTGTCCAGCGTTGCCAATTGGAGCGAACGCTGGGACAAACAGCTTGCAGAACGTCGAAAAGCCGACGGATTGGATTGGCAACTGCCGCCGTTGGAGATGTTGTCTTTGCTGCATGAGCAGATGTCTGCCGTGGACGGTGTGTTGGGAGCGTTCGGTCTGCATCCTTTGTTTAAGGGGTGGTATCGTTCCTGCGAGCAAGACGAGAACGGTTATGACAAGGTGTTTAACATCGTGACCGGAGAGACATCGATTGAGCCGGAAATCAAGCGATATGACATTTGTTGCCGCTTGTGCTATTTAAGGCCCGAAGATTATTGAAAGATTTTGTTTTTCAAAAGTCCCCGCTCGGCAGAGCAGGGACTTTTTTTGTGGTTTGAAAGGTCAGGTTTCGGGAAGGGTTTTATTGTTGGCCTGATAAATGTAAGAGATGATTTCAGCCACGGCGGCAAAGGCTTCCAGCGGAATTTCGCTGTCAATGTCCACCGCTTTCAGAATTTGTATCAAATCGGCGTCCCGATGGATTTCTATTCCCTCATCCAGGGCAATCTGGATAATTTTTTCGGCAATCTGTCCCTGACCCTTGGCCAGTACCGTCGGCGCGTTATGCCTGGCGGGGTCGTAACCCAAAGCCACCGCATAAGCTGGGGATAAACTTTCGTCAGCGTTGTTTTCGGCGGTTTTTATGTTATCATCAGAGGCAGACATGAGGCAATCCTTACAAGTTTGTTTATCTATTGTAAGCAGCCGGCGCCGGAATTGCAACGGTTTTGTTTGGCACGGTAATTGCATCGGTCAGGTTATGTTGGGGAACGTAACCGAAATACATAAAGGGGAGATATGTAGATGGATTTGAATAATCTTTCTATTTTCAGTATGGCAAAGACCGAAATGGCCTATTTGACCGAGCGTCAGAAGGTTTTGGCGACGAATATCGCCAACGCCAATACGCCGCATTATCTGCCCCAGGATGTTGAAGAGCCCAGTTTTGCCAATGTGTTGCGGACATCTTTGCCGATGACGCTGACCAATGAAAAGCATTTGGCAGGTATTCCTTCCGGAAACGGCGGCTTTCGCGTTTATACGCCGAAGCCGGATACGGCGCTGACGATTGACGGCAACGGCGTGGTTTTGGAAGACCAACTGAATGAAGTCAGCAAAACAAAGGGCGATTATAACCGGATGTTGACGATTTACGGCAAATATAAAAGTATGCTGCAGACCGCCAATACGAAGATTAATGCCTAGGGAGAGCTAAATGGCGGGAAATTTGTCAGTCAGTGCCGATATTGCGGTTTCGGGAATGAAAGCCCAGTCTGAACGGTTGCGGATAATTTCCGAGAATATGGCCAATGCCGACTCGATAGGTATTCGTCCCGGAGAAGATCCTTACCGGCGGCAGGTGGTTACTTTTAAAGATTATATCGACAAAGAAACCGGAGCCAAAATGGTTAAGGTGGACAAGGTGGTTCCCGATGAATCGCAGTTTCCGCTGAAATATGATCCGAATCATCCGGCAGCCAATGCCGAGGGTTATGTGGCGATGCCGAATGTTAATCCGCTGATTGAAATGATGGATTTGAAAGAGGCTCAGCGCAGTTATGATGCCAATTTGAGCATGATGCAGACGGCCCGGGACATGAATTCGAAAGTTTTGGATTTGTTAAAATAGTGAATGGGGAATAAAAAGTGACTAACAGTATTTCAAGCGCCTTAAATGCCTATCAGCAGGCTCTGGTCAGAATCGGTTCTCAAATTCCCGCGGAAGAGACGGCCAAAGCCTCTTCGACGCAATCTGACTTCCAATCTATGGTTACCAATGCATTGAACAGTGCGGTTGATCTGAATAAGAATGCCGAAGCTGTTACCATGCAGGGTATTGCCGGCAAAGCCGACATTCAGGATGTTGTCTTGGCGGTTTCCAATGCCGAGATGGCGCTGGAAACGGTTGTGGCGGTTCGCGATACGGCGATTAAGGCTTACAAGGAAATCATGCAGATGACCGTTTAGGCATAATTTGCCTGACGGCATATGAACTGCTTTCAAGTTTTGCAGTCATCATGTTAAAAATGTTGAATTGTTAAAAAAAGGCTTGATTAATTATTTTACATAGGTTAAATCATTCTTGTTTTTGTTATTGTGCGGCCGTGGCGAAATTGGTAGACGCGTAACGTTGAGGTCGTTATGAGCTAAGCTCATGGAAGTTCAAGTCTTCTCGGCCGCACCAAAACCTAAACAAGTTTCCGGATCGGAGGCAGGAGGAAATTAAGTGTTTGAGTTTGCTCAGAAGACTACTTTCCTACCAAAACCAAATAGGGTGCAAAGACTCTGAATTGAGGAGTGTTGAAGCACTTAAGTTCATCAAATCCGCAAGGGTTTATTTTTTTTATTAGGTCATTTTAAGGAAGACGCTATCGGCTTTTGATTTTGTAATACAAAAACTGATTTTATAAATTGGGGAGGGGCGATGAAGAAAAATGTTAAAAACCGTAAACCGAACTCCCGCCTTAAAAGTAAACGCTATTCCAAGAAAAAAGTCAAACAGCCGCAGATTTTAGGTATCGGGCCTAAGATTATCAACTCCATACTTATCGGTCTTAACGAAGGCGATTTCATTCATGTCCGCAAGATTGTTGACGGGCTGGACGAGTATGAACTGGCCAGTTTGATTGAAAGTCTCAGTCTGCACGATCGGCAGAAACTGGTTGAAGTTTTGGGCGACCGGATTAATCCGGAAGTCTTTCCTGAATTAAACGAAGTCGTTCAGGAACAAATTATCGAAAGCCTGGATGAAAACCAGATTGTTCATATCGTCAACGAATTGAATTCGGACGAAGCCGTTGAAATTCTGGAGCATATGGACGATGATGAGCAAAAAAGCATTATCAATCAGCTGTCTCCCGAATTAAAATATCAGGTTCAGTCTTCTTTAAGCTATCCGGAGGATTCCGCCGGGCGTATTATGGTGCGCGAGTTTGTCAGCATGCCTGACAACTGGACGGTTAAGGAAGCCCGGCAGTATTTGTTAAGCGATGAAAAGCTGCCGGAAGAATTTTATACAATTTTTCTGACAGACGAAAAAATGCGTCCGACCGGCGAAATTGCGCTGGACAAACTGTTGCGCGCCAAAGCCAATGAAAAACTGAGCGACATTATGGACGGAGAGATCGTTCCTCTGAGCGTGGATACCGACCAGGAAGAAGTTGCGCATATGTTCCGCGAATACGGCTGGATGTCGGCGGAAGTGGTTGATGCCAAGGGACGGCTTATCGGTGTTATTAATATTGATGATGTGGTTGACATTATTCACGAAGAGGCTTCGGAAGACATTATGCTGTTGTCGGGGGCAGAAGAGGGCGACGTCTATAAGTCTCCGTTCAGCATTTTCAAATCCCGTTCCGTTTGGCTGGTGACCAATTTGTTTGCTACCATTCTGGCTTCTACGGTGGTTAAGGGGTTTCAGGATATTATCGCGCAATTGTCGGTTTTGGCGGTGTTGATGCCGATTGTCGCTTCGATGGGCGGAACAACCGGCAACCAGACGCTGGCAGTGGTTGTGCGGGCATTGGCGACCAAGGAACTGACTTCCCGCAATACGGCACGGATGATTTTGAAGGAATTTCTGGTCGGCCTGATGAACGGTATGTTGTTTGCGGGTATGATTGCGGCTATTACCTGGTTTTTGTTCCATGACGAAAAAATTTGCCTGATTATTGCACTGGCGATGTTGTGCAACCTGACTTTGGCGAGCCTGGCCGGCATTCTCATTCCTTTGATTTTGAATCGTTTTAAGGCCGATCCGGCGATTTCTTCCGGCGTTTTTCTGATTGCCTGTACCGATTCCGGCGGCTATTTCGTCTTTTTAGGGCTGGCCAAGCTGTTGTTATTCTAAAATATCTGTATATTTATTATTTCCCGCTTTGTTTATTTTTATTTCAGCCCTATAATACGGGCGGAATTATGCTTTTGTGAGGAGTTTTGTTTTGTTATTGGGATTGGTTACCGCCGCGGTTGCGCTCGTTATTGATCAGGCCAGCAAGTATTGGATTTTGCATGATGTGCTGGAAGACAAAGCGATGATTATTTTTACGCCTTTCTTTTCGCTGGTGCGCGCCTGGAATACGGGGGTCAGCTTTTCAATGTTTAACGACTGGGGGTTGAGCGGGGTTATTGTTTTGTCCTTGGTTGCTTTTGTGATTATTGCCTTTCTGGTCAACTGGCTGAGAAAAGAGCCGTCCAAACTGATACAGGTTTCTTTGGGACTTATTATCGGCGGCGCTTTGGGCAATGTTATCGACCGTATCCGTCTGGGCGCGGTGTTTGATTTTCTTGATTTCAGTATCGGCACCTATCACTGGCCTGCCTTTAACGCGGCAGACAGTTTTATTTGTGTCGGGGCGCTGATCGTAATTTTTCACGGCTTGTGGAATACCAAAAAAACAGCGTAATTGCAGTATAAGAGGTGAAATATGAAAAAAGTGTTCTTTTGTTTAGCTTTGGTTCTTTTATCCGGCAGTTTGTCCGCATGCAGCGGCGTTAAGAAAAAGCTGGGGCTTGAAAATTCCGCTCCCGACGAGTTTTTGGTTACTTCCCGCGCGCCGTTGTCGCTGCCGCCGGAGTATGACTTGCGTCCGGTGACCGACGGCAGTTCGGTCAGTCCGGCATTAAGCAGCCAGACCGACAGTTTCAGCGAAGGGGAAAAGGCTCTGCTGTCCAAACTTCGTTGATTCAGGCTAAAGGAGCAGAAAATCTTTGGGAAAGTTTAAAACATTCATATCCGGAGCAGTTTTAAGTCTGTTTTTCGGCGTTTCTCCGGTTTCAGCCGAGTTGTTCGGCTTGTCGTCTTTTGTGCTTGACAACGGCATGCAGGTGCTGGTTATTCCCAATCACAAGGCGCCGATTATCAAACACATGGTCTGGTATAAGGCCGGGAGCGTTGACGAGCCGCGCGGCAAAGGCGGAACGGCTCATCTGCTGGAGCATTTGATGTTTCGCGGTACTCGTAAGGTGAAGGACGGGGTGTTTAACGATTTAATCAGCCGCAACGGCGGAGAGAGCAATGCCTTTACCAGTCTGGACTATACCGCTTATCATCAGGAGCTGGACATAAGCCGTTTGGAACTGGCGATGTTTCTGGAGGCAGACCGGATGCAGAATTTGAAAATTACGCCGGAGGCTTTTGCCAAAGAAAGGGACATTGTTTTTCAGGAACGCAAGCAGGTTGTTGACAATAATCCGTTGTCTTATTTCGGGGAGAGCATGCGCAAACTGCTGTGGCAGGATCATCCTTATGCTCTGTCCGTGGGGGGCACGCCGGAAGATATTATGGCGATTACGAAAGAGGATGTTGAACGTTTTTATGAACAGTTTTATGCGCCGAATAATGCGATTTTGGTTTTATCCGGTGATATAGATATTAAAACGGCTAAAGAGCTGGCGGAAAAATATTACGGAAAAGTCAAATCCCGTCCGGTGGGGAAAAAAGCCGATTTTCCGAAACTCAGCCGCCGTTTCAAGGCCGATATGCAGATGCGGCTGGAAGCGGCCAATGCACCGCGCCTGGTCAGAACATATCTGGCACCGTCGTTTAATACCGATGCCGGGCAGATTTATGCTTTGAGCGTTTTTTCCAAATATTTGGGCGAAGGTGAAAATTCAAAACTATATAAAAATCTGGTATTGAAACAAAAAAAGGCTTTGGCGGTTTCTTCGTCTTATGATTATGCCGACCGCAGTTACGGCACGTTTACGATTGCGGCGGTTCCGGCGGAAGGCGTCAGCCGCGAAGAATTGGAAAAAGCATTGGACGATGCGGTGGCAGAGGCCGTCAGCGGCATTAATGCCGCCGAAGTTGACAAGACCAAGCATAAAATGCTGGCGGG